>Ga0137403_10000013_pt2 | contig 114060 bp, 107 predicted proteins | sample CZOMad2_1_16fung_FD_122057 | JGI IMG/M metagenome (GOLD analysis project Ga0137403, IMG submission 122057) | Vadose zone soil fungal communities from Angelo Coast Range Reserve, California, USA - CZOMad2_1_16fungal (Hybrid Assembly) | ecosystem: Environmental > Terrestrial > Soil > Vadose... | reverse complement strand
CCGCGCTGGGCCGAGGGGCTCCACCTGCTGGAGGCGATCGTCCGCTCGCCGTGGGCGCTCGCCACCCTGCTCGAAGCGGCCGGACCGGGCGCCGAGGAGCAGGTCGGCAGAATCCGCGCCCGCCGGCAGGCGGGGTAAGGTCCGATTGGGGGCCGGGCAGGCTCTGCCCCTACCTGCCCGGCCTCGCGGCCCCCCATTGACACTCCCGGCTCCTCCCCCATAGGGTCGGCCCGCCAGAAACCTTGAATAGCACCGGACGTATAGACCCGGGGGACTGTCCCCCCTCCAGAACCCGACAGGAAGAACCACGATGAAGCGATTCGCCTCGATCTTCGGCGGCCTTCTGCTGGCCGCGGCCGCCCTCTTCTCCGCGCCGATCGCGGGAGCCCCCCACCCGCTCGGCGCCGTGGAGGATCAGAAGCCGGTCCCCCCGACCCCGCCGAATCCGGAGGAGAAGAAGGCCAAGCCCGATCTCCCGCCGATCGAGGGCGAGCAGCCCAAGCCCGTCGAGCAGAAGGAGATGCCCACCAACGGCCCGCCGGCGGCGAAGCCGGCCCCGGAGGCGGACAAGGGGGAGAAGAAGGACGCCAAGTGGGACGTCAACAACCCGCCGGGGCCGTCGAAAGAGGTGCCGATCGACACCGACTCGGGGACCTGGATGAGCCTGGACGTCTCCCCCGACGGCAAGGAGATCGTCTTCGATCTTTTGGGTGATCTCTACACGATCCCCATCACCGGTGGCGAGGCGAAGGCCCTCACCCACGACGTGGCCTGGCAGATGCAGCCGCGCTACAGCCCGGATGGCAAGTCGATCGCCTTCACCAGCGACCAGGGGGGCGGCGACAACATCTGGATCATGGACCGGGACGGCAAGAACCCCCGGGCGGTCACCAAGGAGAGCTTCCGCCTGTTGAACAGCCCGGCCTGGTCGCCGGACGGCGAGTGGATCGTGGCCAGGAAGCATTTCACCGCCCAGCGCTCGCTGGGCGCCGGCGAGATGTGGCTCTACCACCGGACGGGGGGCGACGGCCTGCAGCTGACCAAGAAGCCGAACGACCAGAAGGATGCCGGCGAGCCCGCCTTCTCGCCTGACGGCCGCTACGTCTACTTCAGCCAGGACACCACCCCCGGGCCGGTCTTCGAGTACAACAAGGACCCCAACGGCCAGATTTTCGTCATCCAGCGGCTCGACCGCACCACCGGCGAGCTCGCGGCGCTGGTCACCGGGGCGGGCGGCGCGGTGCGCCCCACCCCGTCGCCGGACGGCAAGCTCCTCGCCTTCGTCCGCCGCATTCGGGCGAAGAGCGTGCTCCACGTCCGCGACCTGCGCTCGGGCGAGGAATGGCCGCTCTACGACGGGCTCGACCGCGACCTGCAGGAGACCTGGTCGATCCACGGCGTCTACCCGGTCATGGCCTGGACCCCGGACTCGCGCTCCCTGGTCTTCTGGGCCGGCGGCAAGATCCACCGCCTCGACCTGCAGGGCCATGAGGCGGCCAAGGTCGCCAATGCCGCCAATGCCGCCAATATCGCCGACATCCCCTTCCACGTCCACACCACCCGCCGGGTGACCGAGGCCCTGCGCTTCCCGGTCAACGTGGCCCCCGACCGCTTCGACCTCAAGATGCTGCGCTGGGTGGAGGTCTCGCCCAAGGGGGACCGCGTCGTCTACCAGGCTCTGGGCCACCTCTGGATCAAGGACCTGCCGAACGGCACGCCGCGCCGGCTCACCCGGCAGAACGACCACTGGGAGTACTACCCCGCCTTCTCGCGCGACGGCCGCTCCGTCGTCTATACCACCTGGGACGACAAGGCCCTCGGCAGCGTCCGGGTCGTGTCGGCCGATGCCGCCGGTACCGGGGAGGGGCGGGTGCTGACCTCCGAGCCCGGCCATTACGTCGAGCCCGCGGTCAGCCCCGACGGCAAGGTGGTCGTCTACCAGAAGATCGGCGGCGGCGGTCTCCGCACCGCGGCCTGGTCGGCGGAACCGGGGATCTACCGGGTGCCGTTCGCCGGTGGCACGCCGAAGCGGATCACGCCGGACGGCGTCCGCCCCCACTTCGGGGCGGAGAGCGAGCGGGTCTACCTGATGGATTTCGGCGAGAAGGACCAGCGCCAGCTGGTCTCGATCGACCTCTCGGGGGCCGACAAGCGCACCCACCTGACGAGCGAGAGGGCGACCGAGTTCCGCGTCTCGCCCGACGGCCGCTGGGTCGCCTTCCGCGAGCGTTTCAACGCTTATGTTACGCCGTTCGCCCCCACCGGCAAGGCGGTCGAGGTGGGGCCCAAGATGAGCGCCGTCCCGGTCGCCAAGGTGTCGAAGGACGCCGGCGAGTACCTCGACTGGTCGGGCGACTCGAAGACCCTCTACTGGGCGCTCGGCCCCGAGCTCTTCCACCGCGACCTGAAAGACGCCTTCGCCTTCCTCGCCGGCGCGCCCGAGAAGCTCCCCGACCCGCCGGCCAAGGGAATGCCGATCGGCTTCGCCCAGAAGACCGACGTGCCGAGCGGCACGGTGGCGCTCGTCGGCGGCCGGATCGTCAGCATGCATGGCGACGAGGTGATCGAGGACGGCGCGATCGTCCTCGCCGGCAACCGCATCCAGGCGGTGGGGCCGCGTGCGTCCGTCCAGGTCCCGGCCGGCGCCAAGGTCGTCGACACCGCGGGGAAGACCCTGATCCCGGGCCTCATCGACGTCCACTGGCACGGCCCCTTCGGCGGTGACGGCATCATCCCGCAGGAGAACTGGATCACCTACGCGAGCCTGGGGTTCGGCGTCACCACCCTCCACGACCCGTCGAACGACACCGCCACGGTGTTCGCCGCCGCCGAGCTGCAGCGGGCCGGGCTCATCACCGCGCCGCGCATCTTCTCGACCGGCACCGTCCTCTACGGCGCGGCGGCCCCCTTCACCGCCAACGTCGACAGCCTGGACGACGCCCGCGCCCACCTCTCCCGGCAGAAGGCGGTGGGGGCGATCAGCGTCAAGAGCTACAACCAGCCGCGGCGCGAGCAGCGCCAGCAGATCCTCGCCGCCGCCCGCGAGCTGGGGATGATGGTGGTGCCCGAGGGGGGATCGCTCTTCGAGCACAACATGGCCATGGTGGTCGACGGCCACACCGGAGTCGAGCACACGATCCCGGTGGCCAACGTCTACTCGGACGTGGTGCAGCTGTGGAGCGGCACCCAGGTGGGTTTCACCCCGACTCTGATCGTCGCCTACGGTGGGACCTGGGGCGAGAACTACTGGTACGCCAAGACCCAGGTGTGGGCCGACCCGCGGCTCCTCACCTTCGTGCCGCGCGAGGTGGTCGACGCCCGGGCGCGCCGCCCCTTCCTCGTCCCCGACGAGGAGTGGGGGCATTTCTACGCCGCCCGCATCGCGGCCCAGCTGGCCCATGCCGGGGTGCAGGTGCACATCGGCGCGCACGGCCAGCGCGAGGGGCTGGGCGCCCACTGGGAGATGTGGATGCTGAACCAGGGCGGCCTCACCCCCCTGGAGACCCTCCGTGCCGCCACCCTGGCCGGCGCCCAGTACCTGGGGATGGACAAGGACCTAGGCTCTCTCGAGCCGGGGAAGCTCGCCGACGTCGTGGTGCTCGACAAGAACCCCCTGGACGACATCCACAACACGGAGAGCATCGCCCTGGTGATCCAGAACGGCCGGGTCTACGATGGCCGGACGCTCGACGAGCTGGGCAACCACCCGAGGAAGCGCGAGCCGTTCTTCTGGCAGCGCCCGGGCTCGCCCATCGCCGCGACCGCTGCGGATACCGACCCGTAGGCCCTCCCGACCGTCCCACCTCCGGCCCTTGGCGGCACTCTAAGGGCTGGGGGTGGGCTCACCGCCTCCCTATGCTTCATTTCTCTTGCAGTATTATCTTCGAGGAGGGAGAGGTCATCATGGGTTCGACGTTCGGTTGGAATCGGTCCACATTTCGTACGCTTGCCGCCTACCTGGTGATGATCGGCGGCACCATCGCCCTGTTCTTCTGGCTGCGCATCTACGGGTCGAAGCTCCAGGCTCCCGCCCCCGCCGCCGAGGCACCCCGCTTCGGCGCCACGGCCGGGGCGGTACAGACCGATACCTTCCTCCACGTCCTCATCGCGCTGATCGTCATCATCGCCCTGGCGCGGCTGGTCGGCTCGCTGTTCAAGTACATCGGCCAGCCGCCGGTCATCGGCGAGGTGGTCGCCGGCATCCTCCTCGGGCCGTCGCTCCTCGGGCGGGTCGCCCCGGAGGCCTACGCCTACCTCCTGCCGCCCTCCGTCGCGCCGCACCTGAACCTCCTGGCGCAGATCGGCGTCATCCTCTTCATGTTCCTGGTCGGGCTCGGGCTCGACACCCGCCACCTGTCCCATGGCACTCATTCGACGGTTGCCATCTCCCACGCCAGCATCGTCACCCCGTTCCTCCTCGGCTCGGGGTTGGCGCTCTGGATCTACCCGCTTCTCTCGTCCTCCGACGTGCCCTTCACCGCCTTCGCCCTGTTCATGGGGGTCTCGATGTCGATCACCGCCTTCCCGGTGCTCGCCCGCATCCTGACCGACCGCGGCATCGACAAGACCCCCCTGGGAACCATCGCCCTGACCTGCGCCGCGGTCGACGACGTCACCGCCTGGTGCCTCCTCGCCTTCCTGGTGGGGATCGTCCAGTCGCGCCTCGACGGGGCCGCCCACACCGTCCTCCTGACCCTCGCCTACATCGGCTTCGTGGTGGTCCTCGTCCGACCGCTGCTCAAACGGCTGGTTCTGCGGGTCGAGACGGCGGGGCGCCTGACGCAGAGCGTGAGCGCCGGCCTCTTCGTCGCCCTCCTGCTTTCCGCCCTGGCCACCGAGCTTATCGGCATCCATGCCCTCTTCGGCGCCTTCCTCTTAGGGGCCGTGATCCCCAGCGACAGCCGCCTGGCGCGCGAGCTGACGACGCGGCTCAACGACCTGGTGGTCGTCTTCCTCCTGCCGGCCTTCTTCGCCTTCACCGGTCTGCGTACCCAGATCGGGCTGGTCCATGGCTGGGGCCAATGGGGAATCGTCGGCGTCATCATCCTCGTCGCCTGTTTAGGCAAGTTCGGCGGCAGCGCCGTGGCGGCGCGCCTGGCCGGCCTGCCCTGGCGCGAGTCCTCGGCCCTGGGGATCCTGATGAACACCCGCGGGTTGATGCAGCTCGTGGTCCTGAACCTGGGGCTCGACCTGAAAGTCCTCTCCCCCACCCTCTTCGCCATGCTGGTGATCATGGCGGTCGTGACCACCATGATGACCTCGCCGGTCCTCCAGGCCCTGCGGGCCGATACCCAGGTGAGCCGCGCAAGGCGGGCGGACAGCGCCCTCCCTTTAGCCGTCCAGACAGAGTCCTGAACCTACCGGGCGGGCGCCGGGAGGACCACCGGGATGACCGGGATCGCAGCGAGGCGGACTCCGCGCTTCTCCCAGAGCTCCCGCTCGCCGACCGGCAGCTCGCCCGGCTCGCCGTCGACGAGGAGGGTGTGGAGCCGGCCGAAGGGGAGTCGCTTCGGCCGCCATCTCCTCCGGCGTAGGGCGGCCTGCCGCAGGAGGGCGATTTCCGCGGCGGTGCCGTGGAACAGGGTGGGCCGGGCCCAGACCGCGGTGGCGACGCCGGCCGAGCGGTCGGGCTCCAGGAGGAGGGCGGCGCCGGACCAGATGGCCCAGGCGAGGAGCTGGCGCTCCGCCGGGTCGGAGAGCGGCCGGCAGGAGACCAGGATCTCCCGCCCTCGCCGCCCCCCTGGGAGCAGCTCCTCGATCGTCGTCGCGGCGCCAATGAGGTCGCGGGCGGTGAAGACACGGCCACCGTCGACCACCGCGCCGCCCGCCTCCCGGACCGACCGCCCATCCCTCTCGGTGGCGAAGTGAATGCTTAGATCTTCCCCCTCCGGATTGACCCACACCTCCGCCCGCCGCTCGGCGAGGGCGGCGGCGAGATCCGCCGTGGTGAGATCCGGGGGCACGGGGACCGAGAGCAGACCGGCCCCCTGGAGGGCGAGGTCGAGGGCGATCGTAGAGAGAGAGGGCGCGGCCGCGAAGGCAGCGCGGGTGCCGGCTGCGAGCGGGGAGAGGCTCTCCGTCCAAGCCGCCACCCGCTCTGCCACGGACCGCCACGGCCACCAGGACCAGTCCCAGCCCCGGCGGTAGAACAGCCAGGGCTCCTCGGGAGTCGCGGCGGCGCGGCGGAAGAGGACGGCGGGGAGGGAGTCGGCGCGATACACCGGGGGTGGGGCGGGGGGTGGCGCCGCTTACGCCGCCGCGCCCTTCTTCATCGCCCGGGTGATCTTCTGCTCGATCACCGGCTTCATCAGGTTGGCGGGAGGTTTGAGCGTGGCGCTGCCGACCAGGCGTCCTGCTTCGAGGACGATGGTCGCCACGGCGCCGGGGCCGGAGAGGTGCACCACGTCGCCCTCCCAGCGCCACTTGAGCATGCCGCCGGGGAACTCCTCTTTCAACGCCGTATCCAGGGCCGGCCGGACCTCCGCCATGGCGGCCTTGGCCGTCTCGACTTCGATCCGCAGGTCGCTCATGGCGGCAAAAGCTACCACAGCGTGGGGGTGGCCTCCCACCACCGCCCGCCGCCGACGCCAAAGTGTGGGATTATTGGCCGGGCGGTCGCTGTTCCGCCCTAACAAGGTAGGGTCTGCCATGACGAAACGACGTATCCTGGCCTCCGCCCTGGCGCTCCTCACCGGGCTCGCCGGGCTCCCCGCCCTCGCGCAGAACATCTCCGATCCCGATCTCTTCGGCAAGAGCTTGAAAATCGCCAAGGAGGCGATGGACGAATACGGCCGCTGCGACAACGAGGCCGAGCTCGCCCGCATCAACCGCATCGGCTACGAGCTCGCCCAGCACGCGGAGTACCAGAAGGTCCCCTTCACCTTCTCCCTGGTCGACATGCCGGTGCCCAACGCCTTCACCCTGCCGGGGGGCCAGATCTTCGTCACCCGCGGCCTGATCGACCTGGACCTCACGGACGACATGCTGGCCAACGTCCTAGGCCACGAGATCGGCCACGTCGCCCTGGAGCACTTCCAGCGCATGCAGCGCAGGGCGACGATCATGAGCGTGCTGTCGAACGTGCTCCTCGCCGGGGTGATCATCGGCGCCGAGCACGGCGCCAGCCGACCCAACCCCAACACGCCCTACGACCCCCGCGTCGGCTACGGTGACGACGGGCGCGGCAGCCTGATCCAGGGGGCGGCGGCGGCGAGCGTCATCGTCAACGAGCTGCTCTTGCGCAGCTACAGCCGCGAGCACGAGACCGAGGCCGACCAGGAGGGCCAGCGCCTGGCCGCGGCGGCCGGCTACGACCCGGACGGCGCCCGCCAGCTCTGGCTGGTGATGACCACCAAGGCGCCGCAGGCCCGGGAATACGGCTACTGGCAGACCCACCCCTTCGGCGAGGAGCGCCAGAAGGCCGCCCAGGCGCTCAAGACGACCTGGAAGATCGAGCCCAAGCGCCCGGCCGACGACTACCGCATCCGCACCCAGACCCTGCTCGCCAACTACCTGGAGCGGCAGCGGCCCAAGGCCGACGAGGCCAAGTTCCTGAAGGACGCCGCCCTCGCCACCTGGCCGCAGGGCCGCACCGCCGAGACCCTGCGGCTGGAGAAGCTCCACGCCGAACGCGACCAGGAGCTCACCAAGCCGCTCCTCTCGCGCAACTACGGCGGCCTCATCCGTTCCTATCGGAAATCCCGCGACACGGTCGCCCAGCTCACCCCGCAGAGCCCGTTCCTCGGCAACGTCGACAGCGAGATCAAGGATTTCGACAACAAGCTGAAGGAGCTCTACCCGCGCGCCGTCCAGGTGATGAAGGGCGGTGTCTACGAGACCTCCTTCCTGGTCAGCTTCCTGGCGAACTTCCCGCAGTCGCCGGAGGTCCCCCAGGTGACGCTCGCCCTGGGCGACGCCTACAGCCGGCTGGGCAACGAGACCGAGGCCGTGACCCAGTACCTGGCGGTCATCCAGGCGGGCGACAACAGCGAGGCCCGGCGAGCCCGGCTCGGTCTGCGCACCCTGGTGCCCAACCTGAAGCAGCTCGCCGCTCTCCAGCAGATGGTCGACCAGGACAAGGACCTCGATCTGAAGCGGGCGGCGGCCGACCGGCTGGACACCGTGGCCAAGGCCTACGACGAGCTCAAGAACGGCGACGAGTACCTGAAGCGCTTCCCCAAGGGGCCGCACGTCCCCGAGGTCCTCGACCGGCTGAACGTCCTCGCCGACAACCTCTACGGCGAGGTGGTCCTCTACCAGGGGGTGGGGGACACGGTGAAGGCCATGGAGCGCATCAACCAGATCCTCACTCACGCCCCGCTGTCGCCCGCCGCCGCGCGTCTGCGCGACCGCGCCCAGCTCGAAACCCCCCGCGCCAGTTGACCCCCGGCTGCTGCCGGTAAAAAGGGCGCCGCGCCGTCAGGCCGGCGCCCTTCGTGCGTCTGTACCCCATTCGATTGTCGAATCGATCAAATTGTTAGCGATATTTCGATACGCAAGTTGCAATTCGATCGATCCTATCCGTATTATGGTACCGGCCTCAAAAAGGCATCGCAAAAGCAGAATAAGCGCGAAGCCCTTGCAGTGAGGAGCGCCCTGTGTCCACAATGAAAAGGGGAGATATGAACTATCGAACGGCCCAACTCGCGATCGTCCTGGCACTGATTCTATCCGCTCTGGCCCCGCCGGCTCGGGCCCAGGTCTGCACGAGCTTCCCGCAGACGGTCCCGCTGCTCGCCGGGACCACCAACGTCGGCACGATCACCGTGATGAACGACGCCACGAAGCTCTACGTCATCGTGCAGGCCACGGCCCCGAATACGGTCGTCCAGCTCGACGTCCAGGTGGCCACCGCGCTGACCAATATCCCTCAGCGCTCGGGCAACCCGCAGGCGGCGCTGTTCCCCAACAAGGTCACCTTCCAGCCGGCGACGAGCTCCTTCAACTACAGCCTGCCGCTCGGCACCCTGCGGCCGGGAACCCCGATCTTCGTCGCCGCCCATACGGTCGTCCAGAATTCAACTTCCTCCTGCAGTCACCACGGGGACGACGGCGAGGACGACGACGATCACCACTCGGGAGACGATCATCACTCCGGGGACGACCATCACCAGGGGGACGATCATCATTCCGGCTCGAACGACCACAACTCCTCTTCGGGCTCGAACAACCATGGCGATGACCACCATGGCGACGACAACCACCATGGTGACGACGACCACAGCGGCAGCTGCGGCTGCAGTGGCGGCGGCCAGCCCACCCAGCTGGACGCCTGGGGCGGCACCCTGCACTTCCCCGGCAGCGCGGGCGCGAGCTACATCGCGTACACCGTGAACTGCTCCAACATCGAGTAGCCGCCGCTCGACCCGGCCCGCGGGGAGGCCACCCCGCGGGCCGCTCGGGAGGTGACGATCACGCCGCTCGCCCCTCCCTCGCAGACCCTTGTCAACTATAACCACCGGGGGAAGCCTGATGCGTCTCTACCGGGTCCTGCTCCATCTCTATCCGGCGTCGTTCCGGAAGGAGTACGGCGAGGAGATGTGCCGCATCCTCGAACGCCGCCGCCAGGCCGCGCCGGGGCCGCGGGCGCTGTTCGCCCTCTGGGCGGCCGGCTGGGAAATCCTGCCCAACGCCCTGGCGGTGCACGGCAACCTGCTGCGGCAGGACCTCCGGTACCTGGTGCGCTCCCTGCGCCAGGCCCCCAGCTTCGCCTTGACCGCCATCCCGGTGATCGCGCTGGGCATCGGCGCCACCACGGCGGCCTTTTCAGTTACCGACTTCGTGCTCCTGCGGCCGCTGCCGTTCCCGCAGCCCGAGCGGCTGGTGAGAGTCTGGGAAAGCCTGCCGGGCTATCCCCACCTGGAGCCCTCCGCCGCCAACTACCGCGACTGGAAGCGTCTCAACCGGTCGTTTTCGGCCATGGGCGCCATGCAGGCCATTTCGCTCAACCTCGTCGGGCCGGCGCGGCCGGAACGGCTGGAAGGGGCCGCCGTCTCCGCCGATCTCTTCCCGCTGCTCGGCGTCCGTCCTCTGCTCGGGCGCCTCTTCACCGCGAGCGACGACCGCGACGGCGCGGCCGGCACGGTGCTCCTCAGCCATGCCCTCTGGCAGCGGGACTTCGGCGGCGACCGTGCGGTCCTCGGCCGGCGGGTGCTGCTCGACGGCGCGCCCTATCTCGTCGTCGGCGTCATGCCCGCTGATTTCTCCTTCCCCCGCCGCCAGGCCGTGCTGTGGGTACCGATCCGTTTTTCGGCCGACGACTACGCCGACCGCACCAACTATGCCCTGGAGGTGGTGGCGAGGCTCAGGCGCGGCGTCTCGTTCGACCAGGCGCAGGCGGAGATGAACGTCCTCGCGGCGCAGCTGGAGCGCCAGTACCCCAAGGAGAACCGGCAGACCGGCATTCCGCTCCAACGCCTGGCCGACGGCCTCTCCGAGCAGGGGCGCCTGTTGCTCCTGGCGCTCTGCGGCGCGGCGCTGTGTGTCCTCCTCATCACCTGCGCCAATCTCGCCAACCTCCTCCTGGCGCGCGCGCTCGCCCGCCAATCCGAGCTCGAAGTCCGGGCGGTCCTGGGCGCCGGCCGCGAGCGCCTGGTGCGCCAGCTGGTGACCGAGAGCCTGGCCCTGGCCTTCGTCGGCGGAAGCCTGGGCGTGCTGGTGGCGACGACCGCGCTCCCCCTCCTGGCGCGGCTCGTCCCGGTGACCCTGCCGATCGCGGCCGTCCCCGCCGTCGATCTACGGGTGCTGCTCTTTGCCCTCGTCCTCACCTCGTTGACCGGGATCGGCTTCGGCACCCTCCCCGCCCTGCGGGCCTGCCGCGACGCCGAGCGGGGCGAGCTGCGACACGGCGTGCGCGCCGGCGGCGGCCGGAGGGAGCGGCTCCGTTCGGCCTTGGTGGTCACCGAGGTCGCGGCCGCGGTGGTGCTCCTCGTCTCCGCCGGCCTGCTGCTGCGCGCCCTGGAGCGCATCCAGGCGACCGATCCCGGCTTCCGTCCCAGCGGCGTCCTCACCCTGCGCACGGCGTTGCCGACGCCGAAATACAGCCACACCGCCCGGCGCGCCGAGTACTACACGCGGGTGCTCGCGGAGGTCCGGGCGCTGCCGGGGGTTGAGAGCGCCGGCTTCACCAGCTTCCTGCCGATGGTGATGCGCGGCGGGATCTGGCCGGTCTCCCTGGAGGGCGAGCCCGTGGATCGGGGGGCCGAGCACTCGGCGAGCCTGCGCTACGTGACTCCCGGCCTCCTCCCCTCCCTGGGCGTTCCGCTCCACCAGGGGCGCGACGTCGGCGACGCGGACACCTTCGACCGGCCGCTGGTGGCGGTGGTGAGCGCCTCGTTCGTGCGTCGCTTCTGGCCCGCGGGCAACCCGCTCGGCCGGCACTTCAACTTCGCGTTTCACGACCGCACGGTCGTCGGCGTGGTGGGCGACGTCCGGGTGCGGGGTCTCGAACGGCCGAGCGAGCCGCAGGTCTACCTCCCCTATCGCCAGGTGGAGGATGGCTGGCTGTCCTTCTACATGCCAAAAGACCTCGTCCTCCGCACCACGGTCGCGCCCGGGAGCCTGGTGCCGGCCCTCCGCCGCATCGTGCGCGCCGTCGATCCCGAGCAGCCGATCTCGGACGTGCGTACCCTCACCGAGGTCGTGGCGGACGAGACGGCCTCGCGCGCCGTGCAGGTGCGGGTCCTCGGCGCCTTCGCCGGCATCGCCTTCCTGCTCGCCGGCATCGGGATCTACGGCCTGCTCTCCTTCGCGGTGTCGCAGCGCGCCCACGAGATCGGCGTCCGCATGGCGCTCGGCGCCCGGGCGGGAGAGATCCTGGCGATGGTGCTGCGCCAGGGCGCCCTCCTGGCGGTGGCCGGGGTGATCCCCGGCGCGGCGCTCGCCTACGCCGCCGGCCGGGCGATGGCGTCGCTCCTCGCCGGACTCGACCCCGGCGACATGCGCACGTTCCTCTCCGCGGTGGCTCTCTGCCTGTTGATGACCCTGTTCGGCAGCCTGTGGCCGGCGCTCCGCGCCACCCGCGTCGATCCGATCCGGGTGATCCGCAAGGAGTGAGTTCGACGCCAGCCTGTGCGCGACTGCTGGACAACGCGGCGCAGTCCTGCTATAAAGAGACCTTCAAAAGCTAAATCGCAAGCTGGTGGTACACCGGCCCGCGCTTCGTCGAAGCGCCGACGGCCAATTCTCTTCGAGGGTGATCCGATGAAACACGCTCTCCTCGTTCTGCTTCCCTTGCTGTCGCTCGTCCCGTCCGGCAGCGTCGCGACCCCGATCCTCCTGGGCAAGGGACCGGTCAACGGGTGTCCGATCGACACCAGCCAGGCCGATTTCCAGGCGGGCGTGCCGACGAACCTCGATCTGACCACCAGCCCCGGCAACGTCCTCCTGCTGAACGCTCCCAGCATCGATCAGCAGAATACGTCGGTCACCGCGAGCAGCTTCGCCTTCACCTCCACGAGCTGGTTCGGCCAGACCTTCACCGTCGGCACGAGCGGCCAGCTCACGCAGGTCGACGTCGATCTGTTCTGCAGCAGCTGCACCGGCACGACCCCGAACCTCACGGTCTCGATCCGGAACGCGAGCGGCGACCTGCCCACCGGGGTCGACCTCGCGACGGCGACGATTCCCGGCTTCTCGAGCAGCTCCGGAGGCTTTTTCAGCGCCACCTTCGTCACTCCCGTGGCGGTGACGGCCGGAACGTCGTACGCGTTGGTGGTGCGCGCGGTGTCGAACCCGTCGGTCGGGACGTACTCGTATGTCGTGAGCACCGGCAGCCCGTACGCCGGTGGTCGTCGCGTCACCTCGGGAGACAGCGGCGCCACCTGGGCTGGGCAGGCGACGGACATCGGCTTCAAGGTCTACGTCAAGACCGGATTCGCCTCGGCCGGCGACCTGATCTCGTCGGTCAAGGACAGCCACCCGCCGGCCGGCTTCACGCCGGTCTGGCCGACGCTCTCCTGGACGGCCTCCACGCCGGCCAACACGGCGCTCCGCTTTCAGGCCGCCGGCAGCAATGCGCCCACCGGCCCGTTCAATTTCGTCGGTCCCGACGGCACCGGAGCGACGTTCTTCACGACCAACGGCACGTCCTTGGACCAGTTCGATGGCAAACGATACCTCAAATATCGGGCGTACCTCTCGACGACCGACACCACGGTCACCCCGACCCTCAACGACGTCACCGTCTGTTTCATGGTGGTCAGCGCTCCCGATCTGTCGATCGCTAAGAGCGACGGCGGCGCCTCGGTGGCGCCGGGTGGCACCGTCGCCTACACGCTCACCTACGCCAATGCCGGGGGTCAGACGGCGACCGGGGTGGTGCTGATGGAGACCGTGCCCGCGAACACCACCTTCAACCCGGGCGCCAGCACCGCCGGCTGGGCCTGCACGCCGAGCAACGCCGCCGGTTCGACCTGCACCCTGGCCGTCGGCAGCGTCGCCGCGGGCGGCGGCAGCCAAACCGCCACCTTCGCCGTCACCGTCGTCAATCCCGTGGCGGCCGGGGTGAGCCAGATCGCCAATACCGCCACCCTCGCCGACGACGGCACCCACGGCGCCGATCCCACGCCGGGCAACAACTCGGGCAGTGACACCACGCCGGTGACCGGTGCGCCCGATCTGTCGATCGCCAAGAGCGACGGCGGCGCCTCGGTGGCGCCGGGGGGAACCCTTGCCTATACCCTCACCTTTGCCAACTCCGGCAGCCGCGGCGCCACGGGAGTGATCCTCACCGAGACCGTGCCGGCAAATACGACCTTCAACCCGGGCGCCAGTACCGGCGGCTGGATCTGCTCTCCCAACAACAATGCCGGTTCGACCTGCACGCTGGCCTTCGGCGCTCTTGCCGCGGGCGGCGGCAACCAGTCGGCCACCTTCGTCGTCACCGTCGCCACGCCGCTGCCCGGCGGCGTCTCCCAGATCGCCAACACCGCCACCCTCGCCGACGACGGTACCAACGGCACCGACCCGAACCTCGGCAACAACACCAGCAGCATCAACACGCCGGTGACCGGCGGGCCCGATCTCTCGATCACCAAGAGTGATGGCGGGGTTTCGGTGGCGCCGGGCGGCGCCGTCTCCTACACGCTTACCTATGCCAACTCCGGCAACCGCGGCGCCACGGGAGTGGTGCTCACCGAGACCGTGCCCGCCAGTACGATTTTCAACGCCGGTGCCAGCACCGCCGGCTGGGTCTGCACGCCGAACGCCAACGCCGGCTCGACCTGCACCCTGGCGGTCGGCGCCGTGGTCGCCGGCGATGGCAATCACACGGCGACCTTCACGGTCACCGTCGCCAATCCGTTGTCGGGCACCGTGACCCAGATCGACAACACCGCCACGATCGCCGACGACGGTACCAACGGCACCGACCCGAACCCCGGCAACAACACGGGCAGCGACTCCACGCCGGTGCGGTTCGGCTTCTTCTACACCCTCACCCCCTGTCGTCTCGTGGACACCCGCAACCCCAACGGCCCCTACGGCGGCCCGGCGCTCGCTGCGCTGTCGACGCGTACCTTCGTCGCCGCCGGTCAGTGCGGCGTACCGGCGAACGTGAAGGCCGTATCGTTCAATCTCACCCTGACTCAGGGTACGGCCGCCGGCGACGTCCGCCTGTATCCCGCCGGCATTGCGACGCCGCCCGTCTCGGTCATCAATTATGTTGCCGCCCAGACCCGAGCCAACAACGGGATCGTCGGCCTGGGAGTCGCCGGCGACTTCGTGGTGCGGTCTGACCAGCAGACCGGCACGGTGCAGGTGATCCTCGACGTGAACGGCTACTTCCAGTAGGCGGACCGCCGATGGGCGGAGGGGCGTTGTACTGTGTCAACGAGACGTTGCAGCGTGTAAACGTGGCGTTTACCGGTACAACGAGGCGTTGCACCTGTACGACGAGGCGTTGCAGCGTGTCAACGAGTCGCTGAACCTGTGCGCCGAGCCGTTGCAGTGTGTAAACGTGACGTTGTACCTGTACAACGAAGCGTTGCAGCGTGTCGACGGGTCGTTGAACCTGTACGACGAGTCGTTGCAGGTGTAAACGTGACGTTGTACCTGTGCAACGAGTCGTTGCAGCGTGTCAACGAGCCGTTGAACCTGTACGACGAGCCGTTGCAGCGTATGAACGTGACGTTGTACCGGTACAACGAAGCGTTGCACTGTGTCAACGAGTCGTTGCACCTGTACCGCGAGTCGTTGCAGCGTCTCAACGAGACGTTGTACCGGTACAACGGAGCGTTGCACCGTGTCAACGAGACGTTGTACCGCGGTTTCGGGCATCGAGGCGGGGACCTCCCGCTGGGACCCTGACCTACGCTCAGGGGGCCGTCGCTGCCCCTCCGACACTTGGGATAGTCTCCCCTCCATCATGTCCTCCCAGACCCGGCGCCCGCGGGGGCGGCTTCTCTTCTATGGTATCGCCGTCGGCGTCCTCTACGGCGCCTTGAGCCGGGCGTTCTTCGGCTACCATCGGTTCGAGGGTGCCTACGAGGTGATGAGCTTCGCCTTCCTCTTCCTCGTCCCCGCGGTCCTCGGCTTCCTCGCCGTCTACCTCGGGGAGCGGGAGGGGCCGCCCTGGCGGTGGTGGCTGCGCATCGTGGTGCCCTGGGTACCGGCGCTCCTCTCGCTCGCCGGCGCCCTGGCCCTCGCCTGGGAGGGGTTGATCTGCGTGGTCCTCTGGGTGCCGCTCTTCATGCTGCTGTCGAGCCTCGGCGGGCTCCTCGCCGGCCTCGTCCGGCGGCTCGGCCGCCCCCGGCAGGGAAGCCACCCCCTCGTCCTCGCCTTCGTCCTCGTCCTCCCCTTCGCCGTCTCCCCGCTCGAGCAGCGCCTCCCCCGGCCCCAGGAACGCCGGGTGGTACATACGGCGATCACGATCGACGCGCCGGTGGCGACGGTGTGGAAGAACATCGAGCGGGTGCCGGCGATCGAGCCCGCGGAGCACCGCTTCAGTCTCTTCCACGCCATCGGTTTCCCGCGGCCGGTCGCGGCGACCCTCGCAGGCGAAGGGGTGGGGGCGGTGCGGCACGCGACCTTCGAGCACGGGGTGCTCTTCGTCGAGACGATCACCGACTGGCGCCCGGGCCAGCGCCTCGCCTTCTCGATCCGCGCGGACACAGCGCACCTCCCGCTGACGACCCTCGACGAGCACGTCACCGTGGGCGGCCCCTACTTCGACGTCCTCGAAGGGGTCTACGAGATCGAACCGGTCGCCCCGGGCCGGGTGATCCTCCACCTCGCGAGCACCCACCGGCTCTCCACCCGCGTCAACGCCTACTCCGGGCTGTGGACCGACTTCATCATGCGGGACGTCCAGGAGTACATCCTGGAGATCGTCAAGCGGCGCTGCGAGGCTTCTTTTGCAGGATAATAGAAGCTGATGTCCCGGGGTCCACGGCTATACTCCTCACCATGGTCTCAGCGTCCTCCCGGGAGGCGATCTCATCCAGCAAGGACTCGAAGACCTCGGCCGCGGTGTCGAATCGCTGTCCGCGCTCCTCGTCTCGATCGGTGCGCCGCGGCTGCGTCGTAGCGGTCTGCCCGTGCCCGAGAGCGTGTTCCCCTCACCCGAGCACCGGCTCTACGAGAAGCTGGCCGAGTCGGACAGCGATTCCGCCCACTCCCGATACAACGCCTTGATCCGAAGGCTGGTCAGCTTCGAGCGCGCGGTGGAATGCGGCGGCTGGTAGACGAGCCGCGGCTCCGGCGCTTCATGAAGGCGCTCGGTGGAGGAGGTAATTGAAGGAGAGAGATCAGGGAGCGGTAGGGTCGAGTGGACCTGTTGGCTCCCGTTTACCCGGTGGGTTTCGCTTTTCCGAGCGCGCGAAAGAAGGGAGGAGTGTCGCTTGCCGGCCGGCGCCAGTGGGCAGCTACGTACTTCCGCACTTCGCCCAGGAGATCCGTCGCGGCCACAAGCCGCTGGACGTTCTCCAGCAACAGAGTCCATACCGTCCTCATCTGCTCATGCGAGAAGTTCGCCAGCTCCGGCTGCGTGAGGGCGTGCTCACAGATGGCCCTGGCTTTCTGTAGCTCCCCCTCTCGCACATGCATGCCAAAGACATACAGGAGATCCAAGAAGGCATCCTTGTAAAGCGACAGCTCCAGGTCCGCCGCCACCACATCGCGGAACATCCGCTCGGCCTCCTTGCGGTAGCCGAAGGAGTGCAACAACCGGGCACCAATAAAATCCCTCCGTATCCTCATCCTGCCGGTTTCGTGCGACTGCAAACAACTGCCGAAGAGACTCGCGGCCTCGGGTAGCTCATCCAGGCAAATCAGGCACTCGACCTGGAGAAGGCGGGCGAGCTTCGTAAGCTCTGGCTCACTCGACGGGATGAGTGGCAAAGCCCGTTTCGCCAGAAGCAACCCCTCTGCTGGATAGTCATCTTCTACGACATTCGCTGCCTGGATGAGAGTCCGCGCCACGGCCGGCCAGTCCTCCAGGCGCTCGTAGATTTTCGCACACCGCTCAAGGCTCGCGGCCGCCTCTTCGACAAATCCCTGATCGGCCTTGATCAGCGCGCTAACGGCGAGACAGAAGGCCTCCAGCCAGGGGCTCGAGGAGCCTTTCTCGCGCAATGCCTCGGCGCGTTCGATCGCTTGATTCGCCCTCGTCCACTCCGCAGCCTTCCGCCGCGCGTTCGCGAGCTCCGCCCACAGCTCCACCTGGAGATCGATTCTCACATGTTCGCTATATTGATTCGGGTCCATGCCCTGGATGCAAAGGGTGGTGAGGTGCGCAAGACTCTCCGCGCCCTCATACGTGCGACAGGCCCACAGCTCGCGCAGGAGGATGGAGACGAAGGTCCACGATTTGCAGACCTTGGTCACCACGGCCCTATCCTTTTGAGCCTTGGGAGTGAGCAGGCGCATCTCGGACCACTCGGCATGCGCCAAGGTCGCTTCCAGGGCATCCTCCTGTTCCAGCTTGAAAATCTCAGCGAGGATCCGAAGCGAGCCGCCGGGGCGCTTCAACCCTTCCGCCTGGATCTCGGCGACCGCCCCCCGAGCGACGCTCCGGCATGCCGGGCAGGAGAGCAGGTGGGTGGCGATTTGGGCGGTCTCGGTGCGTCCGGCCGTGCCGGCGAGAACCTTCCGCAGGAACTCCCTCGTCACATGGGCCATTTAAGCTCCTACAGGAATTGATCCTTCACGAGTGGAGTTAAGTCTAGGCGGCTTTGGGGGGCTTGTACAGTCTCATCTTGAAGAGAGGGACGGGGGCGCATCGGGCCCCCGTCCATGCCACCGGACCGGCTAGCCCCAGGGGTCGAGACCGCCGCCCGCATCCGTCGTAGGCGTGGTCTGCGGCTTCCGGGGAGAGCCCCAGGGGTCGAGACCGCCGCCGATATCCGACGCGGCCGCGGGCGGACGATTCAGACCAGGTCTGTCGGCGTTCGTCCCGGAATGAGTGAGGGCGGAGCTGGCGAGAATGAGTTGAAGGTAGACGAATAGAGCAACCAGGCGAAGCATAGCTTCTCCCTTCAGGGGCAACTGGCCGCACGGGCGCCATTGCCCGTGAAGAGGGTGCCCCTACGGCCGGAGTGTCTGCCTCTTCGGGCCTCGGGGACAAGCTCGCCCTGCGCGAGCAAGGAAAACGGCGGAAAGAGAGGACCATGGACACGCTCGGAAGCCCCGCCCGGGAGACGGAACGGCGTCGGTCGCTCGGCCAACAGCTCCAGGGCTTGCAACGAGGGCTCGCCCTCATCGAGCGCACCCGCAGCCGAGATGACCGAAGGGTGATCCTCGGGTGCGTGTTCAAGGATCTGGACGCTCTCCGCCGTGAAGCCTCCGCGGCTTTCCCTCACCTTTGCGAGAGATTCGCAGCCATCGAAGCAGAAGCTCTTGCATGGCGCGCCAGTCTAGGCGCTCCGGTGGCACCCGATGAAGATCCCGGAAAAAGGTCAACCTCTCGAAAGCGCAGGAAGGAGGATCAACATGGACCACTCGACCCATGGAACCGGCATCCCGACCCTGGAGACGGAACGCCTGCGGCTCAGGTCGTTTCGCAAGAGTGACCTCGATGACTACGCCGCGCTGAACGCCGACCGGGAAGTCTTGCGTTACATAGGTGCCGGCTCGGAGCCATGGGACCGGGGCCGATCCTCGCGGCACATGGCCTTCCTCCTCGGACACTGGCAAATCTGGGACGCGGGCACGTGGGCGATAGAGCACAAGGAGACCCGCGCGTTCATCGGGATGGTCGGCTTTTCCTCACCGGAGGGCTGGCCCGGCTTCGAGCTCGCCTGGATTCTCGCGCGGCGCTATTGGGGGCATGGCTACGCCACCGAGGGCGCCCGGGCCGCCATGGACTACGCTCTCACCGTCTGGAAGAGGGACCGCATCATCAGCCTTATCGCCCCGGAGAATCAAGCCTCGATCCGCGTCGCAGAGCGCCTCGGCGAGCGCCTGGAGGACCGCATCACCCACCTCGGGCGGGAGATGCTCTGCTATGGCATCGACCGGGAAACCTACCTCCGAGAGGTAGTACCTGTGGGTGCTAGGACTCTGTGCCTCACCCCTTCACACTCCCCGCCATCAACCCCGCAATGTAGTACCGCTGGAGCGCCAGAAACAGCACCAGCACCGGCAGCAACGTCAAGACCGCACCCGCCATCATCAGCTCGATGTCCAGCGCATGCTCGCCCACCAGGCTGGCCATCGCGACCGGCAGGGTGTAGTGGGTCTGGTCGGTCAGCACGATGAGGGGCCACATGAAGTCGTTCCAGGTGGTCATGAAGGTGAGGATGGCGAGGGTGGCGAGGACCGGTCGGGCGAGGGGCATCACCACCGACCAGTAGATCCGCCACTCGGAGGCGCCCTCGATGCGGGCGGCTTCGAGGAGCTCCTGGGGGACGGAGAGCATGAACTGGCGGATGAGGAAGATGCCGAGGACGGTCGCGAGCGCTGGCAGGATCGCCCCCCAGTAGCTGTTGACCAGGTGGAGCGTCTTCATCATCAGGAAGAGCGGTAGCATCCCCACCTGGGCCGGGATGATGAGCGCCGAGAGCAGGAGACCGAAGAGCCGGTCGCGGCCGCCGAAACGCAGGCGGGCGAAGGCGTAGCCCGCCATCGAGTTGATGAGGAGCGAGCCGAGGGTCGTAATGATCGCGATCGTCGCGCTGCTCAGGAAGGCGCGGCCCAAGTTCAGGCGGACAAAGAGCTGGCGGTACTGGTCGAGGGTCGCGGCGTGGGGAATGAGATGGGGAGGGAACGTCGTCGCCTCGCCGTTGCTCATGAAGGAGGCCGAGAGCATCCAGAGGAGCGGGAAGAGGGTAACGACCCCGCCTGCGAGCAGGGCGACATGGACTAGGACGGTGCTCCCGCGTCGATTCATGATCGCTCCTGGAAGCGCATCTGGAGCGCCGTGGCCGCCGCGATCACGATGCACAACAGGAAGGCCACCGCCGCCGCGTAGCCCATCCGCCACCAGCGGAAACCCTCCTCATACATCAGCATGACGGCGGAGAGCGTCTGGTTGAGCGGGCCGCCGTGGGTCATCACGTACGGCTCGGGGAAGAGCTGCAGGTAGCCGATGGCGGTGACGATGCCGACGAAGAGGAAGGTCGGCCCGAGCATCGGCAGCGTGATGTGCCGGAACTGCCGCCAGGCGCCCGCGCCGTCGATCCGCGCCGCCTCGTAGAGCTCCTCGGGGATGTTCTGGAGACCGGCGAGGAAAATGATCATGTTGTAGCCGAAGTTCTTCCACACGGCGAGGAGGATGATCGCCGGCATCGCCCAGCGCGGATCGCCCAGCCAGTCGACCGCCGGGAGGCCCAGGCTCTCCAGAGCGCGGTTGATGGCGCCGAAACGCGGATGATAGAGAAAGCGGAAGGCGATGGCCACCGCGACCAGGGTGGTGACGACCGGCGCGAAGTAGACGGTGCGGAAGAACGGCTTGAAACGCGCCACCTTGGCATTCACCAGGAGCGCCGCGGCGAGCGAGACGGCGACGGTCACCGGACCGCCGACGAGCGAGAAGTAGAGAGTATTGCGGAGGGCCGTCCAGAAAATCTTGCTTTGGAGGACCGCCGCGAAGTTGTGGAAGGCGACGAAGCGGACGTTGTGCAGATCGCCCAGGGCGTAGATGTCGAAATCGGTCAGGCTCAAGGCGAAGCCGGCCACCACCGGCAGGAAGAAAAAGAGGCCGAGCACGGCGAGCGCCGGAGCGAGGAAAAGGAGGGCGGCGCGCGCCTCGCTCTTCATGGCGCCTTGACCCCCTGGCCCTGCCGTGCCAGCACCCAGCGACGCTTGGCGAGAATGTCGTTGGCCGTGCGGTCGAGATCGGCGAGCGCCTGGGCCGGGGTTACGGCGCGGCGCACGGCGGCCTCCCCGTGCTCGAAGATCGAGTTCGCGATCTGCTCCCACTCCGCCACCCGGGGCAGCGGCTCGACCCGCTCGAGCTGGGTGCGGAACGCCGCGAGCTGGGGATCTTTCGCCAATTCCGGCGCCGCCCAGGCGCTCCGCCGCGCCGGCAGATCGGCGGTCGTGGTGAAGAAGCGGACCTGCTCGGTCGGCTGGGAGAGGAACTCGATCAGCTTCCGCGCCGCTGCCTGGTGGGGCGAATCGCGGAAGATCACGAGGCTCGATCCACCGGCCATCGAGATGCCGGTGGGCGTCGAGGAATCGCGCGCCGGGAGCGGCGCGGTGGTCCACTTCCCCTGCATCTCCTTGGGCAGCCGGCGCCGGAATTCGCCGACGTTCCACGGGCCGGTGATGTGCATGGCGAAATCGCCCTGGGCGAACTGCTGGTAGAGATTGGCGACCTGGGTGTTGCTCAGGACCGGCGCCAGGCCGCGATGGAAGAGATCGACATAGAAACCGAAAGCGTCGCGAAACGGCGGCGCCTCGAAGGCCCCGCGGGTGCCGTTCGCGGCGAGGAAGGTCGAGCCGTTCGAAAAAGCGAGCATCTCGATCGGCTCGAACTCATTGGTCGGCATGAGGATCGCGTAACGGCTCTTCTTCTCGCGCTGGAGGCGCAGCATGGCGTCCAGCCACTCGGCCCAGGTGCGCGGCGGATGGGGATAGCCGACCGCCGCGAGGAGATCGTTGCGATAGAAGAGGACCCGCGTGTCGACGTACCAGGGGATGCCGTAGAGCACGCCGTCCACCACGTTGGTCGCCCAGATCCCGGGAAAATCGTCGTGGCCGTCGATCGTCCTCGAAGCGCGGGAAAAGGGTGTCAGGTCCGCCAGAGCGCGAATGGTGACGAACTCCGGAATCCAGGTGTTCCCCAGCTGCGCGAGATCCGGTGTCGCGTTGCCGGCACAGGCGGTGAGCAGCTTTTCGTGCGCCGCGATCCAGGGGATCTGCTGCACGGTGACGCGGATGCCGGGGTTCTGCCGCTCGAACTCCGGGATGCGGTCGGCCACCACCTCGCCCTCGCGGCCGAGGCCCCAGAATTCGATCCGCTCGACCCCCGGCGCCTCTCGTTCGGCGCACCCCACGAGGAGCAGCGCGAGGATCGCCCAGCCCGCTTTCACCGGCCCTCCAGCCACCCGCCGGTGAAGCCGGCTCGCTGCAGCCCCAGGACGATGTGCTCGTTCTTCCGCATCGTCTTCCAGACCAGGCCGCTGCGATAGTTTTCGACCATGGCGACGATCGGTCCCTGATCGATGCCGAGATAATCGACGTCGAACCAGCCCAGGTTCGGATCGACGTGTCCGGTCTTCACCCCCTGGCTCGTCCGCAGAGTGGGATTGAAGGCGTCGAGGAAACCATATTTTCCGTAGAGGTCCGCTCCGTAGCGCTGCCGCATTTCGCGGATCGCCGCGATTGAGAGCTCCGGGGTGAAGACGATCGACGAGGCGGCGGCGGTCGGCGCGATCGTGCCGTCGTCCTGTACCTCACCCGCCGTCGCGCCGCGCGCGGCGTAGCCGTAGAAGGTGCGCTTCCGGCCGTCGATCGTAAGAGTCCCATCTATCGGGCCGTCGCAGGCGGTCAGCCCCCAGATGCGGTCGCCGTAGTCGCGGTAGCCGTTCGGATTTTCGATCGCAAAGGCGTGCTGGGAGAGGGTCGCGCGGCGGGAGTTCTCGAAATAGTCGATGCCCTTCTCGCGCATCAGCGCGTCCTTGATGCCCCGAAAGTCGATCCAGACGTGCGAGTACTGGTGTCCGAAGAGCGGCGCGAAGAGGAGGTGCTCCTCCCCCTCGAAAGTGCCCCAGCGGGCGGTCTTCAGATATTCACCCCAGGCACCGGGATCGACCGGATGGGTGGGGGAGCCCAAGGCGAGGACGAGGACGATCATCGCCTCGTTGTAGCCGCGCCAGTCGTAGGTGTGGAAACCCTCCTCGGGCGTCCAGCCCATGCTGATCGCCGGCCGGCGCACCTGCTCCCACGGCCAGTCGACGCGGTCGTAGAGCTCCTCGGCCGTGGCGCGGATCGCGGTTTCGGTCGGTAGGGCGCGATCGAAATAGGATTGGGAGAAGAGGATGCCGGCCATGAGCAGCGAGGTGTCGATGGTCGACAGCTCGATGGTCTCGAACCGCTCGCCGGTCCGCATGTCGAGGAAGTGGTAGAAGAACCCTTTGTAGCCGGAGACGCCGTGCGGCGCGGCACCCTGCCGCAGGGTGAGGAGCGAGCGCAGGGTGGCGAGCGTCCGCGCCGCGGCCGCCTCCCGCGTTACGTAGCCGCGCTCGGCGCCGATGCCGTAGGCGTTGAGCCCGAAGCCCACCGCGGCGATGCTGGAGAACGAGGGGGTCGGCGCGCGATCGGGGACCAGCAGGGTGTGCGGATCGGCCAGGTCCCAGAAGAAATGGAAGCTGCGGCGCTCCAGGTCTTCGAGGAGCGCGGTGGTGTCCGCCGGGATTGCCGATGCCGCCGATATCGCCGATATCGCCGATATCGCCGGAGCGGTCGGCGCGAGAGGTCGGGGCGCGGGCGGCCCGGCGCAGGCGAGCAGGAAGGCGAGTCCGAGGAGGGCGGCGGTTCTTCGTGCCATGGGCGCCATCGTATAGGGTTGGGAGAGAAAAGTGGGGCGGACCTTGCGGCCCGCCCCGTACATGCTACTGAAGATGGACTAGGCCATCAGAAGTTGATCTTGAGCCCGACCTGCTCGCGGCGGCCGAGGTTGACCACGCAGGTCGGCTGGCCGAAGGTCGGGTTCCCCTCCGGCGGGATGAAGTTGTTGAGGCAGCCGTAGTTCGCCCAGTTGAAGGCGTTGAAGATCTCGCCGACCACGCCGACCGAAATGTTCCCGGCGACGCGGAAGTCCTTTTCCAGGCGGAAGTCGATCGAGCGGTCGGCGAAGCCCCAGGTGGTCGGCGGCCGGATCGAATTCTTGAACGGCTGCGTGCGCTCGCGGGCCGCCAAATCGAAGCCCTGCGAGAAGTCGAGGACGTTGGTCGCTTCGCCGGTGCCGAACGAGAGGCTGGCGCCGAAGCGCAGGTCCCAGGGCAGCCCCCCGAAGGTGGTGTTGGCGACGATGCGGTCGCGCTCGGTGCCGGGCACCTCGTGCTCCGGGTAGGCGGCGGCGCTCGGATAGTCGAGGCTGAAGAGGTCGTTGCCGGTCTGCGTCGCCTTGGCGTGGGTCCAGGCGACGTGCGCTCCCCAGCGGCCGTTGTACGGCCGGTCGAGCGAAAGGAAGATGGCGTTGTACCAATATTCCTTGCCCTGCGGGTCGGAGATGATGACGTTGCCGAAGCCCGGCACCAGGGCCGCGCAGCAGAGGCCGCTCGCCGACAGCCACGTGAAGCCATTGTAGCCGCGGACGCCGTTGTAGGAAATCGAGCCGTTCCACTTGCCGAACGACTGCCGCAACCCAAGGTTCCACTGGTTCGAGTAAGGGGGTTTCGTATGGTTGTTGAGGAGGTAGATCTCGGGGCTGGTCGCCCCCGAGGCGATCAGACCGTTCAGGCCTGCGGCCGAGAGGTACTTCGGATCCCACTGGATCGTCCCCGGCCGCCCGTCGGTCGAGAATTCGATGCGGTAGACCGGAAACTGCAGGCGGTAGCGCTCGTCGAGCGTGGCGTTCAGGAAGAGACGGTCGTAGTAGCGTCCGGCGCCGCCGAAGACGACCGTCTTGCCATCGCCCTTCAAATCGTAGGAAAAGCCGACGCGCGGCTGGATCTCGTTCTTGTACTGCGGGCGGCTGTTGCCGTTCGAGAAGTAGCTCGGGGCGACCTTGCCGGCCAGCGCCGCCGCGATGTTCGCCGGGGTCACATAGCTCGAGTCGAGCTGGTTCGATTCGTAGTCGTAGCGCAGGCCCAGGGTCACCGTCAGGTGCGAGTTGACGGTCCAGTTGTCCTGGCCATAGATCCCGTACTCCTGGTTGTTGGCCGTGAGCCGCGGATTGCCGAAGCCGTAGAGCGCCTCATAGGGCTGGTCGAAGGTCCGGCCGTTCGCCGGATCGTTCCTGAAGTTGAAGACCGGATTGGCGTCCTGACTCTTGTTCACGTCATAGCGGAGGGAGTCGAAGTTGGCGCCCACCTGGATGCTGTGATCGCCTCCCCACTGGGAGACCGTGAAGTTGTAGTCGTCACGCAGCTCGAGGCGCCGCTGATCGAACTTCTGGGTCGTGGACCCACCGCCAAGACGGATGACGCCTTCGTAGTTCAGCCCGACGAGGTCGGGGTGGAGCGGCACCGGGTTGAAGACGTAGTCCTGATAGCTGAGCGTCGCCTGGTTCAAGGTGGTGCTGTTGTTCCACTGGTGGCGCAGAGTGGAGCCGTTGACCGAGTTCTTGACGTCCGTGGCCGCTTGGACGGAGTTGAGGGCCCCGCCTCCGATGTCGCGCGTCTCATGCTCGCGGCGGTAGTTGCCGCTCCAGTCCACGAGCTGGTTCTCCGCCGGCTGCCAGGAGAGCTTGCCGAACGCCAGATTCGACTTGAACGGGCTGGGGAAAACACCCAAGTACTGGGCAAACTGGTTGGTGAAGGCTCCATTGCCGATCGTCACCGGCGTCGTGGCGTGCTCGTCGTCCCCCTCGTAGGCGAGAAAATAGTGGAGCTTGTCCCGGACGATCGGCCCACCGACCGAGAGCCCGGGCTGGCTGCGGTGGTAGTCCGGGTTGGTTGCCAGGGTCGAGAACTGGAAGCTTTTCTGCAGCTTCGACACCCACTGCTTCGGCTGGTAGAACCAGAAGGCCTGCCCCTGGATGTCGTTGCCACCCGACTTGGTGACCGCGCTGATGATCGCGGAAGACGCCTTTTCGTACTGGGCGCTGTAGTTTTGGGTAATGACGCGGAACTCCTGCACGGCGTTCTGCGGGAACGGGTTGCCGCGGCTCGAATCCTGGCCGACCGCGCCGCCCTGCAGTATGTCGTTCTTGAAGCTCACGCCGTCGATGAAGACGTTGGTCTGCTCGGACGGCTGGGCATCGGCGGCGATCGTCTTCCGTAGCGGGTCGCTCGACAGCCGGACGCCGGGGGCCAGGGCCGCGAAGTTCAGAAAGTTGCGGTTGTCCTGGGGCAGGTTCTCGATCTGCTGCGTGGTGACGTTGGTCGCCGCTTCCGAGGTCTTGGTCTCGACCAGCTGCGTGCCGGTGACGGTGATCGATTCGGAGACCGCCGCCGCGTGGGAGAGCGAGAAGTCGAGGTCCACGTTCTGCCCGACGAGGACGCGTGCCCGCTGGGCGGTCGGCTCGAATCCGGTCGAGGTCACCGTCAGGGTGTACTCCCCGGGCGTCAGGCCGCCGAGTTGGAAAGACCCGTCGGCGCTCGACGTAATGGTTTTGACGAATCCCGAGGCGGTGCCGACCGCCTCGATCTTGGCGCTCCCCAGCGCCGCCCCCTTGTCGTCGGTCACCTTGCCACGGATGGTGGCGGTCGTCGTCTGGGCCACCGCGGCGACCGCCAGAATGCCGGCGAGCAGCACGAACAGGGCCGATTGCAAAGCTCTTCTCATGGAACCCCTCCTTTTTTTCGGCTTCCAGGCTCTTCGGGACGGCGGCAGGAGCCACGGACGACGAGCGCCGTGGCGATGCAGTCGCGCCGCGGTTCCGGAGCTCCCGGACGCTCGATGGCGTCGAGCAGGAGGCCCAGGGCACGGCGCCCGAGATCGGCGATGTCGACACGAATGGTGGTGAGCGGCGGCGCAACATAACGGGCGATGGGGATGTCGTCGAAGCCGGCGACCGACATCTCGGCGGGCACCGCCACCGCGGCCTCGGCGAGCGCCGCCAAAGCGCCGACGGCCATCGAGTCGTTGGCGGCGAAGATCGCGGTCGGCCACCCCGCCCGCCGCTTCGCCGCGAGAATTTTCTCCACCGCCCGAAAACCCGCTTCCTCGGTGAAGTCGCCCGCGAGCTCCAGGCGGGGGGTCTGCTCCTGCTCCGCCAGGGCGTCGCGGTAGCCGCGCAGCCGCTCGCGCGCGTCGGCGTTCTGCTGCGGACCCTTGACGAAGGCGATGCGCCGGTGCCCCAGCTCGAAGAGGTGGTGCATCATCGCCTGCGCGCCGCCGTAGTTGTCGATGGTGATCGCGTCCCGCCCGTCGTCGAGCGAGTTGAGCAGGACGAGCGGCAGGTCGGGCGGCAGCGAACGATGGAGCGAGCGGGGCGCCACGTCGGGAGCCATGACGACCAGGCCGTCGACCCGCCCGCGCATCGCCTCGAGGACGGAGAGCATCTCGGAGACGTCGCTGTGCGACCCGGAGACCAGGATGTGATACCCGGCGCGGCGGGCGGCCAAGTCGACGCCGCGGATCACCTCGGAGAAGAACTCGCCGTGGACGTCCGGCAGGACGATGCCGATCGTCTGGCTGCGCCGGCTGGAGAGCGACCGGGCGGCGACGTTCGGCACGTAGCGCAGCGCCCGCGCTGCCTCCTGGACCTGCCGGAGGGTCTCCTCGCGGACCACGGCCTTGCCGTTCAAGACTCGCGAGACGGTGGCGACCGACACCCCCGCCCGCGCGGCGACGTCATGGATCGTCACGGCCTCCCGGCCCCTCTGCGGTACACTTCGTGGTGGTTGACGCATGGGGATGTAACCGCTTACATTCGTGCCGTACGGTACTGCAATCACCCTGCGGTGTCAATGCTGTGTCAACGGTGGAGCACGACCCTGGAGACTGCGATGACCGACCTCCGATTCCCCCCCAGCTTCCTCTGGGGCGCCGCCACCTCGGCCTACCAGATCGAGGGCTCTCCCTTGGCCGACGGGGCCGGCCCGAGCATCTGGCAGCGCTTCAGCCACACCCCGGGCCGGATGCTCCACGGCGACACCGGCGACGTCGCCTGCGACCACTACCGGCGCTATGCCGAGGACGTGGCGCTGCTGCGCGACCTCGGCTTGAGCGCCTACCGTTTTAGCCTATCCTGGAGTCGCATCCTGCCGGAAGGGACGGGACGGGTGAACGAGGCCGGGCTCGACTTCTATCGCCGCCTGGTCGACGCCCTCTGCGCCGCCGGCATCCGGCCGATGGCGACCCTCTACCATTGGGACCTGCCGGCGGCCCTGGACGACCGCGGCGGCTGGCTGAACCGCGACGTCGCCGGCTGGTTCGCCGACTACGCGGCCGTCGCCTACCGCGCGCTCGACGATCGGGTGGAGCTCTGGGCGACGATCAACGAGCCCTGGGTGGTGGTCGACGGCGGCTACGTCCACGGCGCGCTCGCCCCCGGGCACCGCAACCTCTACGAGGCGCCGCTCGCCAGCCACAACCTGCTGCGCGCCCACGGCCGGGCGGTCGAGGCCTACCGGGCGCTGGGCCGGCACGCGGTGGGGCTGGTGGTCAACCTGGAGCCCAAGGTCGCCGCCTCGGAGAGCGCGGAGGACCTGGCCGCCACCCGGCGCGCCGACGCGTACATGAACCGGCAGTACCTGGACCCGGTCTACCGTCGTTCGTACCCCGAGGAGATGAGAGAGATCTTCGGCCCGGCCTGGCCGGATTTCCCGGACGCCGATTTCGCCACCATCGCCGCGCCGATCGATTTCGTCGGCATCAATTACTACACCCGCGGCGTCACCCGGGCCGACCCCGAGCAGGTCGTCGAGCGGGCGGTGAAGGTCCGCCAGCCGCAGGCGATCTACACGGAGACCGGCTGGGAGGTCCATCCGCCGGCGCTGACCGACCTCCTCCTCTGGTTTCGCGACCGTTACGGCAACACGCCGATCTACATCACCGAGAACGGCGCCGCCTTCTACGATCCGCCGTACCCCATCGACGGCGAGGTCGACGATCCCCTCCGCGTCCACTACCTGCGCGAGCACCTCCGCGCCGTCGGCCGGGCGATCGCCCAAGGGGTGGACCTCCGCGGCTACTTCGTCTGGTCGCTGCTCGACAACCTGGAGTGGAGCCTGGGTTTTTCCAAGCGCTTCGGCATCATCCACGTCGACTTCGCGACCCAGCAGAGGACGCCGAAGCGGAGCGCTCGCTTCTATCGTGAGGTGGTGAAGAGCAACGGCGGGGTGCTCGAGAGTGAGGTCCTCCTCCGCCGGACCTCCGCCCGGAGATAAAAGCGGGCGGGGGCTAGCGGTCCGAACCGATACCGCTCGGCCGAAGGGTCCCTCCCCCCTGGGAGGGGGGTGGTTGGATCAGGGGGGAGGAAAGGAGGGGGGCGACACGCGCTTGGCTGCACCCTTTCTTCGCTCCACCTGGTCGCGGGCAGGAGCCGGGGAGGAACTCGTCGTACTCAATCTTCCCCGACAGCAGCTTCGCCATCTGCTCCAACGTCGGATACGCGCTCGTCATCCGTCCTCCTGTAGGTTCGGTTTCAGCGATATGAGCTGTCTGTGGCGTCTCCCTACAAGATACCGCTGAGGGTAATTTGGTGACAACGAGCTTGCGCCGTTTCGACGGGCCGTCATCCCTGGAGACGGGCTGTATCTGCTTACGCTGGGCTAGAGTCCCTGGATATGGCCCGTATCTGCTTATGCTGGGCCAGAGTCCCTGGATATGGCCCATATCTGCTTATGCTGGGCCAAAGTTCCTGGATACGGCCCGTATCTGCTTACGCTGGGCCAGAGTCTCTGGAGACGGCCCGTATCTGCTTACGCTGGACCGAAGTCCCTGGAGACGGGCTGTATCTAGGGACAACGGTCGCCGAGAGCTCCTCCCGGGTCGCTCGCCGGCAGGTTCCCTTGCAGACCTTGCAGGCGACACCGCCGCGGCGGATCGCGTCGCGCGAGACAGAGTCGATCCCTTGCTCTCCCGATCCTTCCTGATTCACCGCTCATGCGACTACAATAGCCCTTTGAGGACGCCCGGCTGGTACATCATGTCGTAAGACGGGCTGAAGGCTAAGGAGGACAGGGCCTATGGTTGTACATCTCTCGGCAGATCTTGAAAGGCTGGTTCAGGACAAAGTGGCAAGTGGCCACTATCGCTCGGCGGACGAAGTCATCAGCGAAGCCCTGCAGGTTCTCGATGAGCGAGACCACGAGCTGGATGCGCGCACGACAGCGTTCCAGGCTGAGATCGGGAGGAGATTGGCGAGCGGGCCGGCAACGCCGATGGATTTTGGCGATGTAAAGAAAAGAATTCGCGAAGAGCTTGAAGCCCGGAAGAGTGGCCGCCCCTAGGGTCCGCCTGATGGGGATCGTCAAGAAGTTTCCAGCGGCAGAGCAGGATCTCATCGAGATCGGCCTCTATATCGCCCGAGACAGTCCGGCGAACGCCGATCGCTTCATCGACGCTATTGAACGGGAGTGCCAGAAACTCGCAGACTCCCCATTTGTCCTCGGCAGGAGCTGTGAGGGGCTCCATCCCGAGCTACGGCGACATAACTTCAAGCGCTACGCCATTGTCTTTCGGCCCGTACCAAAAGGGATCGAGTTGGTCGGCGTCTTCCAGGGCAGTCGCGAGCTGGAAGCGATGTTCGAGCTATTAAACGAACGCATCGTGGGCCGCTTCCCCGATCGGGAGTAAGAGGAGGCCCGCACCATGACGGACGCCTATCCCGACGAGCCATTCACCGAGGAGCGCGTAACCTACACCCGGCAGGTGGGGGACCGCTTTTTCGTCATCGAGAACGTACCCGCGCGGGTGTCTCAAAGGACGGGAGAGCAGTTCTTTTCTCCCAAAACCGTCGAGCGAATCCAGGCCATCATCTGGGGGCAGGGTACGCCGGTTCGCGTTCTCGAAGCGTCTGTCTTTCAGTTTGCCGCCTGAGGCCAGGGCCTACCCGAAAACCTCTCCGAACCGCCGCACCGCCTCGGCGCTGCCGCAGACGTAGACCGCGTCGTCGGGTGCGAAGCGGAAATCGGGGCCGAAATCGACCAGCACCTCGTCGCCGCGCTCGACGGCCACCACCGAGCAGCCTGTGCACTCGCGGACCGCGAGGGCGGCCGGGCCGCGGCCCTCCAGGGCCTTGGCATGCACCTTCTGCACCCGGAGCTGCGGGTCGATCGACACCGCCTCCTCACCCAGAAGTTTCTGGGCCAGCATCTGGCCCGAGACCTGGCTGAGCGAGAGGGAGAAGGAGGCGCCGGCACGGTGGATGCGCTCGACGTTCTCGGCCTGGTTGACCCGGGCGATCACCGGCACGTGCGGGGCCAGCTCTTTCAGGATGACCGTGGCGAAGAGGGTGGCGCTGTCGGTGTCGAGGGCGAGGATCACCGCCCGGGCCGTGGCCGACCCGGCCGATTCCAGAAGACGCCGGTCGAGGACGTCGCCCACGAGATCGACTCCCGGGCTGGCCCGGCGGTCGATCACCCGTACTTCCTCGCCCACCGCCCGGAGCAGCTCGACGACGTGGCGGCCGACCTCGCCGTAGCCGCCGACCACGAAAGGGCCGACCGGCGCCACCGGGCGGGGACCGCGGGCGAGCTCGGTGACCCGTTCGATGCTCTCGTGGCTGCCGAGGACGACGAGGACCCCCTCCGATTCCAGGGAGAACGTGGGATCGAGCCGGGTGCGCAGCTCGCCGCCCACCCATTCGCCGATCACCGTGGCGCCGGTTTCGGCGCCGATCCCCGCTCCGCCCAGAGTCTTGCCGGCGAGCCGGCTGTCGGGCTCGATCCGCACTTCGGCGATCTCCAGAGAGTGGCCGAGCGGCTGCACGCCGTTCAGGCGGGGGTTGATGCGGGCGCTGACCCGGGCGGCGAGGGCGGCGCCCAGGATGTGGCGGGGGGTGAAGACCGCGGTCGCCCCGGCGAGCATCATGGGCTTCCGGTAGAAGGGCTCCTCGACCAGGGCGAGCACCGGGCCGGTAAAACCCAGGTGGCGCGCGGCCAGGATCAGGGCGGCGTTCTCGTCGTCCGTACCGTTGGCGATCAGGGCCCGGGCGGTCGTCAGGCGCGCGGCCTTCAAAGAGGCGTCGTCCAGGCCGCGGTGGACCACCCGCACCCCGGACTCGAAGAGCTGCCGGGCGGTCGCCTCGTCGCGTTCCAGGAAGACGGTGGGCACCCCGGCCGCGGCCAGCTCGGCCAGGAGGGTCTCGACCGCCGCCCCGTAGCGGAAGACCAGGACGTGGCGGGAGAGCTTTCCCTCGACCGCCTGGGGCAGGCGGGCCTCGAAGTGCTCCTCCAGGAAGGGGAGGAGGAAGATGGGGACGATCAAGAAGACGAGGAAGACCCCCACGAACTGGACGCCGACCACATAGAGCACCATGATCGGGTGGCGCCAGTGGCTGTCGGCCCCGTAGCCGGTGGTGGTCAGGGTCTCGGCGGACCACTCCAGGCTGTCCCAGAAGCCGCGCGGGCTCCCCTCCAGGTAGGCCATGCCAACTCCGTAGAGGAGAGCGAAGCAGACGACGAGGGCCGGCAGGCAGAGGAAGAGCAGCAGGAGCCGCTTACGGGAACGTTTCATGGAAGAGGACCGGCCTTCAGTATGGCATGTCGTCCTCATCCAGGCCGAAATGGTGGCCGAGCTCGTGGATCACGGTGTCGCGCACCTCGCGGATCACCTGGCGCCGGTTGGTGCAATAGCGCAGGATGGGACCGCGGTAGATCGCCACCCGGTCGGGCAGGGCCAGGTAGTGGGTGTCGCGCTCCGCGAGCGGCACCCCCTGGTAGAGGCCGAAGAGCTCCTCCTCCTCGGGGTCCATGTCGAGGGCCTCCAAGTCGGCCGGATCGGGCTCCTCCTCGACCACCACCACGACGTTGTCCAGAAGCTCCGCGAGCTCGTCGGGCAGGCCGTCCAGGGCCTGCTCGACCAGGGCTTCGAATTCCTCGGGGGGGACGCGCACGGGCAAAGCTTGCCATAATCCGCCCCGCGAGCCCACTCCATGCCCCGCGCCCCCTCCCTCCGCCTCGCGCCGCTCACGCCCCTCACGGTCATTCTCCTCCTCGCCGGCCTCCACATGCTGGTCTTCGACCGCGGCCTGGGCGGGGACGGCTGGGCGAGCTTCGCCGCCCTGGAGTCGCTGGTGGAGGACGGCGATCTCTACCTGGAGAACAACCTGCGGGGGGTGGACAACGGCATCGTGCCCACCTCCTCGGGACATCGGATCATGCAGTATCCGCCGGGCATCCTGCTCTTGGACCTCCCCCCCTTCCTCGCCGGCCGGGAAGTGGACTGTCTTCTCCCTGCTGGTTGGCTCGCCCACGGTTTCGACCTGCCCCCGGTGGGCCGGGTACCCCGCCGGGTGGTCCTCGAGGTGGCGGCAATCGTCCTGACGCGGAACGCGGCGACCCTCCTGGGGCTTTTCTTTCTCGCGCAGGCGCTGCAGCGGCTGGGGGTTGGGGAGAGGAGAGTGGCGGCGGCGGTGGCGCTCACCTTTTTCGGCGGTCCCCTGCTCTTTTACTCGCTGGTGGGGATGACCCACGCGCCGACTTTCGCTTTGGCGAGCCTGCTCTTTTTTCTCCTCGTCCGACAGCGCGAGGAGGGGAGGATCGGGCTGGCGCTGGCGGCGGGAGGGGTCCTGGGGCTGGCGACTCTCGTTCGCTATGGGGCGGTGGGCCTGCTGCCCGCGGCGTTGCTGGGGGTCCCACCCTCCCGCCCAGGGGGGAGGGACGCGGCCCGAGGCGTTCTTGCCTTCGGCGTCGGTTTCATCCTCCCTCTCCTTCTCCTGCCGCTCTACTGGCACGCCGGCTCGGGAGAATGGGGGCCTCCGGGGTATGGCGGGACCTGGCATTTCACCCTCGCCTCGCCGTGGAACGTCCTCCTCTCTCCTCAGCATGGCCTCTTCCTCTTTCACCCTGCACTCCTTCTCGCAGCTCTTGGCCTGGTATGGATGGCGGGAGCCGAGCTTGCCCGGCGCGCACCGGGGATAGGCACCGTCGCCCTTCTCGGTTTCCTGGGGATCGCCGTCCTCCACGGCGGGTGGTCCGAATGGGCGAACCCCGGGGGGTACGGCCAGCGCTTCCTGATCGACGCCCTGCCGTTCCTCGGGCTCGGCTTCGCGCGGGTCCTCGCCGCCCGCCCCCGCTGGGCCTGGCGAGGAACCCTCGCCCTGGCGACCGGTTTCGGCTATCTCCTCTTCTTCACTGCCGTCGCCGGTCTCGCCCCGCCGCCGCCGCCCTACCCCTGGCCGCAGCGGCTGGCCGACTACCGTTCTCTCCTCACGCACCCTCCAGGGCCGGCGGAGATCTGGATGGGGATGAAGCAGGCGTCTCTGCTGGTGCGGAGGATCGCATAGACTCCGAGGATGGGCGTACGCCTCGACAAGTGGCTCCAGGTGGCGCGGATGTTCAAGACGCGGACCCAGGCGACCGAGACCTGCGAGGCGGGCCGGGTGCGGGTCAACGGCATGCCGGCCAAGGCCCACCGCAACCTCGCCGTGGGCGACAGGGTCGAGCTCACCCAGGGCGACTGGGAGCGGGTGCTGATCGTCAAGGAGCTGCGCGACCGGCCGGTGGCGAAGGCCGAGGCCCCCCTCCTCTACGAGGACCAGAGCCCGCCCAAACCGGTCCTCGACCCGCTCGAACGGCTGATGCGCCGGCCGCCGTCCCTGCGCGAGCCGGGGGCCGGCCGGCCGACGAAGAAGGACCGCCGTGAGATCGACCGCTGGGAAGGCGAAGAGTAGGACGCCCGGAGACCCTCCGGTCCTGCCGGCCTAATCCCCCAGGAACTCCCCGATCGGGGCGAGCGGCTCGATGTGGTCGCAGAAGATCTTGAACACCACCATGATCGGCACCGCCAGGATGGCGCCGGAGATCCCCCAGAGCCAGCCCCAGAAGGTGAGACTCAGGAAGAGCACCACCGGGTTCAAGGTGAGGCGCCGGCCGAGGACCATGGGGGTGATGAAGTAGGCCTCGGCGACGTTCAGACAGAGGAAGGCGCCGACCGGCAGGAGGGCGTGCGGCAGGTCGTCGAAGGTGAGGAAGCCCGCCAGGCCGAGGACCACGTAGCAGCTCCCCGCCCCCAGGTAGGGGATGAAATTGGTGAGGGTCGCCATCATCCCCCAGAGCAGGGGGTTGGGCAGGCCGATCAGGGCCATGGCGCCCGCCACTCCAATCCCCAGGCCGAGGTTGATCAGGGCCACGGTCGAGAGGTAGGCCGAGATGTCGGTCTCCACCTGGCGCGCGATCTCGATCGCCCGCTTCTTGTCCTCTACGCTGGGGAGGACCTTGACCAGCTTGCGCAGGAAGAGGTCCCCCGAGGCGAGGAGGAAGTAGAGGAGGATGAAGAAGATCGCCGCGCTGGCGACGAAGTCGGTGGTGCCGCCGACCAGCCGCGCCCCGAGCGACGGGCCGGCGGGGACGGCGACCGCCACCGGCGCGGCCTTGGCCGCGGTCACGTCGGCGATCTTCGCCACCTGCTCGGTGGCGCGGCCGAAGAGGAGGACCGGGCGCTTCAGCTCGCGCAGCCGGGCCTCCACCCGGCGCAGGCTGTTGGGAGCCTTCTGCATCCATTCGTAGGCCGGGCCGGAAAGCTCGTAGATCCCGCCGCCCAGAGCGCCGAGGAGAACGAGGAGCACGATGCCGGCCCCCAGCGGCTCGGGGAGGTGCAGCTTGCGGAGGACCCGCACGAGCGGCGAGAGCAGCAGGCTCAGGAGCAGGGCGAGGACGATGGGCAGCAGGAACGAGCGGGCGAAATAGAGAGTGTAGAAGGCGGCCAAAATGAACAGGCCGGTGAGCGATACGTTGCGGACCCCGAACGGTTCGACCAGGACGTCGCGCAGCCGCTTGAGGTTGGGTTTGGGGAGGTCTTCTTCGGGGGTGATGCTGCGCAGGGGCTCCAGGGCCATCCGCTCGACTCCTTGGACAGAAGCGGCCGTTTCGGGCGGCACCGGAGGCCTCGCCGGCTCGGTGGCCGAGCCGGTTCGAGGGTGCCCCTGCCGCCCCGCTCAGGCCCTTCGCGCCAGCCCCATGATAAGGGAGACGACGAAGATCAGCAGGAAGATGTAGAAGAGGATCTTGGCGATCGACGCGGCGCCGGCCGCGATGCCGCCGAAGCCGAGGACCGCCGCGACGAGGGCGACGACGAGGAAGATGAGAGCCCATCTCAGCATCAGGATTCCTCCTAAAGGGTCAAGTCGGGTATCTACGCCTTGGCCTGCCCGATCGCCGAAGCAAGGGATATGCCAATGCGCTCACGCGAAGAGCGGCAGCTGCGCCATCCGCCCGCGGACCAGGGTGGCGGCGCCGACGCCCAGGAGGCGCACGGGACGCTTCCCGGCCTCGGTCCGGGAGAGGAGGTCCTTGGCGCAGGCGACGATCGAGGCGGCATCGGTGACCGGGTAGGAGAGGGTGCGCGAACGGGTGACGGTGGTGAAGTCGGCGTAGCGCACCTTGAGAGTGATCGTGCAGGCGGCGAACTGCCCCCGGGCGAGGGCGGCGGCCACCTCCTCGCCCATGCGCTCGACCTCCTTTTCCATCTCCGCCACGGCGTGGAGGTCGATCGGGTAGGTGTTCTCGGTGCTCAGGCTCTTGGTCTCCTGGTGCACCTCGACCGGCCGCTCGTCGATGCCGCGGGCGAACTCGAAGAGGGTGCGGCCGTGACGGCCGAAGCGGCCCATCAGCTCCTCCAGGGAACGGCTGCGGAGGTCGGCCACGGTGGCGACCCCCATTCCGGCGAGGACCTTCTCGGTCGCCGGCCCCACCCCGTGGAGCCGGCGTACCGGCAGCGGATCGAGGAAGGCCTCTACCCGCTGCGGCGGGACCACGGTGAGGCCGTCCGGCTTGTGGAAGTCCGAGGCGATCTTGGCGATCAGCCGGTTGGGACCAACCCCCACCGAGACGGTGAGCCCCCGCTCCTCGCGCACCCGGCGGCGGATCTCGCGCGCCGCCCGGGTGGCGGTGCCGAAGGCGTCGAGCCGGCCGGTCAGGTCGAGGTAGGCCTCGTCGAGCGAGACGGTCTGGATCACCGGGGTGATCTCTTTATAGATGGCGAAGATCTTCTCCGACTCCCGGCGGTAGCGCCGGAAGTCGGGCGGGATGAAGATCACCTGCGGGCAGAGCCGCAGGGCGCGAGAGGAGGGCATCGCCGAGTGGATGCCGAAATGGCGCGCCTCGTAGCTCGCCGCCGCCACCACCCCCCGTCCCTCGGGCGTACCGCCGATCACCACCGGCTTGCCGGCGAGGGTGGGATCGTCGCGCATGTGGACGGCGGCGTAGAAGCAGTCCATGTCGCAATGCAGGACCCGGCGGTCCGCCGCGGCCGTCGGAGCGTCCGCCGTTCCCGCCGTGTCCTCCCGTGGAGGGGCGTTTCCCGCCTCGGTTTCGTCTTCGCTCGCCATCCGGTCCCGCCAGTACCTCCGAAATCCCTCTTGCGGTGGAAGAGGGAGTTGCCAAAACGATACAATCTTGTTTTGAATCCACATCTTCCCCCGCCATCCTGTCCCCGCCGCGCCGGGTGCAGGGCAGATCGGGAAGCGGTGGGAACCTCCCATGCGGATCACCCCCCCTGCCTCCGCCAGCCGCCTCCTCGCCCGGGTCCCGGCCAGGAGACCGTCCCTGCTCCTGCTTGCCGCTCTCCTCCTGCTGGCCGGTGAGCCCGCTGGGGGTGGGGCCGCCATGGAGCTCACGCCGGGGCAGGAGGTCCAGCGCGAGCTGACCGGCGGCGAGGACCATTCGTATCCGGTCACCCTCGCGGCCGGGCAGTTCCTGCGCGCCGTGGTGGCGGAGGACGGGATCGACGTCGAGGTCCGCCTGCTCGATCCCGAGGGCCGGCCGGCGATCCTCGTCGACGGCCCCTCCACTCCCCACGAGGACGAGGACCTGGCGGCGGTCGCCGAGCAGCCCGGCCTCTATACCTTGGAGGTGCGTTCGGGGGAGCGGGGCAGGCATGGGCGTTACCGGCTCCGGCTCGAGCTGCGCCCGGCCGGCGAAGCGGAACGGCGGCGGGTCGAGGCGGTGCGCCTCACTCAATCGGCGGTCGACCGCATGAGAAACCCCGGCCCGGAGTCTCTGCGCCAGCAGGTCGAGGAACGCGAGCATGCCCTGACTCTCTGGCAGGAGCTGGACGAACGGGGACACGTGGCGAGCACATTCTATCAATTGGGAATCGCGCGCTACCTCCTGGGGCAGGTCGTCGCCGGCGCCGCCGACCTCCATCGCGCGGCGGACCTCTGGCGGGATCTCGGGGTCACGACCAGCCTTGTCTATGCCCTGTACGAAGAGGGGCATGCCGACGAGAAGCTCGGCCGTCTGGAGGAGGCGCGCCAGCACTTCGAGGAGGCCCGGAGGCTGCTCGACGCGCCGGACGGCGATCGGATCCTGCGGATCAAGCTCCTCAACAACCTAGGGAGCCTGCTGATCGACCTCGGCCAACCGTCCGCCGCGGTCGACCCTCTGCAGGATGCCCTGACGCTCGCCAGCCAGGCCGGCGACGTCGCCCGCCAGGTCAATGCCCTCAACATCCTGGGCTCGGCCTATACCGACCTCGCCGAGCGCCAGAAGGCGCTGCGCGCCTACCAGGACGCTCTCGCTCTGGCGCGCCGGCTGCCGGATCACCGGTACGAAGCCACGGTCCTCAACAACCTGGGCTATCTCTACGACCTCCTGGGAGATGAGGAGAAGGCCCTGAGGCGCTACCGCCAGGCCTTGGATCTCGCCCGCGACCCTGGAAATCGGGCCAGGACCCTCAACAACATCGGCCTCGCCCAGCTCCGGCTGGCGAAGCCGGAGGAGGCGCGGAAGTCCTTTCGGCAGGCCGTAGACCTCGCCGAGCAGGTGGGCGACCGCCGGACAGAGGCCCAGGCGCTCGACAACCTGGGATACCTGGAGCTCAGCCTGCATCACCCGGCGAAAGCCTTGGAGCAGTGCCGGCAGGCCCTGACGCTGGCGGCGGGAGACCCGGAGATCGAGGCCGCCGTCCGCACCGCCATGGGGGCCGCTGAGCGCGAGCTGAAAGACCTGGAGGCGGCCGGCGAAGATCTCGCGCGCGCCCTCGCGATCAGCCGGGAGCGCGGCGACGGAGACCGCGAGGCCAACGTCCTGCTCAATCTCGCCCGGGTGGCCCGCGCCCGGGGCGACTTCGGCGGTGCCGTCGACCTGACCGCGAAGGCGATCGCGCTGGTCGAGTCGCTGCGGACCGGGGTCGCGAGCCTCGACCTGCGCGCCTCGTTCCTCGCCTCGGTGCAGTCGTACTACGAATTCTACGTCGACACCCTGATGGCCGCCGGGCGCCGGGCCGAGGCGCTGGACGCCAGCGAGCGGGCACGGGCGCGGAGCCTCCTGGAGCTTCTCGGCAGCGCCAAGGCGAGCCTGCGCCGGGAGGTCCCTCCCGAGTTGATCGAGCGCGAGCGCCAGGCGAGCGACGCGGTCTCCAAGACCGAGCGGCGAAGGGCTCGGGTGATCGCCGATTCGCCCTCCGATGCCAAGGCGATCGCCGAGGCGGTCCGCGACCGCGATGCCGCCATCGAGGCGTACCAGCAGGTCGAGGGGGAGGTGCGGGCGAGCAGCCCGAGCTACGCCTCGCTCTCCCAGCCCCTCACCTCGCCGGAGATCCAGAAGCTCCTCGATGGCAGGACCCTGCTCCTCGAGTACTCGCTGGGCAGCGACCGGAGCTACCTCTGGGCGGTGACGGCGACGGCGATCCGGAGCTACGCGCTGCCCCCGCGCCAGGCGATCGAAAAGGTGGCGCGGCGGTTCTATGAGCAGGCCACGACCCGCTCGCGCGACCCGCAGGCCAGCGACGCCGTGAAGAATCAGGCCGATGCCGCGGCGGCCGTGGCGGCCGGCGAGCTCTCCCGGATGGTGCTCGCCCCGGCCGCCCGGCTCCTCGCGGACCGCCGCCTGCTCGTGGTGAGCGACGGCGCCCTCCAGTACGTCCCCTTCGAGGCGCTGCCGGACCCGGCCGCGAAGGCGGCGAGCTACCTGGTGGAGCAGCACGAGGTCGTGAGCCTCCCCTCGGCCTCGGTGCTCTCCGTGCTGCGCCGGCAGAGCGCTCTCCGGCCGCCTCCCAAGAGGACCCTGGCGGCGCTGGGCGATCCCGTGTTCCAGGCCGACGACGACAGGGTCGCGAGGAAGAAAGCGCCGGCCGGAACCGCGCCCCACCCGGCGCCGCGGCATGACCTGGCCAGCCGCGACTGCAGCTCGCAAACCTTCCACCGTCTGCTCTTTTCGGGTGAGGAGGTCAAGGAGATCGCCAAGCTGGTCTCACCCCGGCAGAACGTCCTCGCGGCCCTCGGCTTCGACGCCTCTCTGCCGCTCGTGACCAGCGGCAGGCTCTCCCAGTACGGGCTGCTGCACTTCGCCACCCACGGCTGCGTCGACAACCGGCATCCGGAGCTCTCGGGCCTGGTCTTTTCGCAGGTCGACCCCCAGGGCCGGCCGCGGGAGGGGATCCTCTGGCTCAAGGACATCTACGGCCTCAACCTGAACGCCGACCTGGTGGTGCTCTCCGCCTGCCAGACCGCCCTCGGCAAGGAGATCCAGGGCGAAGGGTTGGTCGGCCTGACCCGCGGTTTCCTTTACGCCGGATCGTCGCGGGTCCTCGCCAGCCTGTGGAAGGTCGACGACCGCGCCACGGCCCAGCTCATGAAGCGGTTCTACGGCAGCCTGTTGGGCCGGGAGCCGCAGCGCGCCGCGGCGGCCCTGCGGCAGGCGCAACTCGCCATGATGCAGGACCCGCGCTGGCGCTCTCCCTATTACTGGGCTGCCTTCTCCCTGCAAGGGGAGTGGAGGTGACCGCGGAGGAACTGCAGAGTCTCCTCGCCCTGCTCGATCCCGACCGCGAGCGAGCGGCAGAGCGTTACGAGACTCTCCGCCGCCGGTTGATCCGCCTCTTCGAGTGGTGGGGGTGCGCGACTCCCGAGGACCTGACCGACGTGACTTTCGACCGCGTCGCCCACAAGACCGCACAGCAGGGCTTCCGGCTGGAAAAGCCGGACCCCTTCCATTACATCTGCACCTTCGCTCGTTTTGTCTATCTGGAAGACCTGCGCAAACGCAAGGAAGTACAGTCGTCCGGCGACGAGCCGAGCGAGCTGGTGTATCCGGTCCCGCCGGACCCTGACCCGCCGGATTCCCGCCTTCCCTGTTTCCTCCGCTGCCTGGACGTCCTCTCCTCCAGCGAGCGCCGGCTGCTCTTCGACTTCCACCCGGACCTGGAGCGCATCCGCTCCCGCCACCAGCTCGCCGAGCGGTTGGGAATCACCGACAACGCCTTGCGAATCAAGGTCCACCGGGTCAGCCGGCGGCTCAAGGAGTGCATGGCGGGCTGCCTTAAGAAGGAGGATCGGTGAAACGTTTTCACGCCTCTCGTCACTCCTCATTGGAACGAGCGGGAGACCTGTGATATGAGCCTCATGACCACTGACTATGAAGACTTGAGACGCTACCTCCTGGGGCGGCTGCCCGAAAAGGCGAGGATGGAGCTGGAGGAGCGGTTTGGGGACGACGATCTCTTCGAGCTCGCGGAGGCGACCGAGGGCGAGCTCCTCGACGAATACTTCCGGGGCGAGCTGGCGGCGGAAGACGGCAAGAACCTGATCGACCGCCTGTCCGCTTCCGTCGACGGGCGCCATCGGATCGCCCTCGCCCGCGGCCTGGTCGCCGTCTGTGAGGCCGGTATCGCCGATACCGCCGATGCCGCCGTCGATATCGCCGATACCGCCGTCGCCCCGCCCGAGATGGCCCCGGTCGTCCCGTTCCGCCGTCGCGGCATCCTCGCCCGGCCCGCCGCCCGCGCCGCCCTGGCCGCGGCCCTGGTCGGGCTGGTCGTCGCGGTCTGGCAGATCCATGACCGGACCTCTGGCGATCACGGAAAGCCTGCGATCTCGACGGCGGGGAGGCTCTCCCCGCCGTCCCGCCCCGAGGAGCCGCCTCCCGCCAAGCTCGACCTCGCCTTGATCACCCTGCGAGGCGAGGAGGGACCGCTGCCGAAGCTCCTGCTCTCCGCGGAGAAGACCCGCGTCGAGTTGCGGCTGAAGCTTCAGGAAGGGGAAACTTATCCCTCGTATCTTGTATCCATAAAGAGAGAGGACGGAGGCCCAGCGATCTCCGGCCCTCCCGCCGAGCCTCACCCAGGCCTCCTGATCGTCCGGCTGAAGGCCGGCGAGCTGCCCGGCGGGACCTATGAGGTCGAGGTCCGGGGAATTCCCGGCAAGGGGGATTCCGAGCTGCTGGGCACCACGAGATTTCGCGTCCTGCGCTGAAACATCGGCGTGACGTGTTCTAACCCGTCCGCCGCCGGGCACCCGATCGGTGGCGGGCTGTACCCAGAGGGGGAAAGCGATGGACGTTTCCAACAGTACCGGCGAGGATACCCAGTACCGCACAGGGAGTGGCACCACCAAGATGTTGAACTGGGCGCCCTGGACGCATCTGCCGAAAAAGGCGGTGCTCCACTGCCCGGATCCCAAGTTGGACGCCAAGACCAAGGCCTGGGGCATCTCGTTCCAGCCGCCCCACGGCAAGGCCATCTCGGCCACCTTCGACCAGCCCATGCAGTCGGTGACCCTGGTCAAGACTGCGAAGGGGTACGAGATCACCACAGTCAAGAAGCCGGCCGAGAAGCCCAAGCCGATCTCTCAGATCAAGCCGGTCCCCAAGCCGCCGGCCAAGGCCACCAAGGCTACCAACGCTACCAAGGCCACCAAGGCCAAGAAGAACGCCGCGTAGCCTCGCGTGAAGGGTGGGTCGGCCCGCCGGCCGGCCCACCCCTTTTTCCCCCGCCTTCTTTCTCTTCCCGTGAAATGTTTTTGGCCGGTCCGTCACTCTTCTATGGAGACATGGCAGAGACGAGACGCCAGCTCATGCATTCCCCAGCCCCCGTCCCCCTGCGACGGCCCGCGTTCCGGGGTCCCCGGCACCCTCTCCCGAGGGTGAAACCGCCGGTCCCCCGACCGGCACCCTCGGACGACACCCAGAGCCTGGGTCCGCAGGCGGCGACGGGGGCTCTTTTTCGCCCCTCCCCCAAGGCCAAAGCCGACGAGAGCACCGGCATCACCCTGCCGCCGGCCCGTTCCGGCGGCCGGTTGCACGGCCGTGGCCGGCTCGGGGCTCCGGAACGGGAGCTCCTCGCCGCTCTCCTCCTGGCCCTCGTCCTCTCGGCGGCCGCCGTCGCCTACAGCCGGGTCACGCCGGGAGCGCTCTCGACGACCGAGCTCCTGCTCGCCGGCGCCGTCCTCCTCTCCGGTCTTGGACTGCTGGCCCTGGGGACCGCGGCCCGCAGGCGGAGCGACCGGTCCTGAGCTAGCCTCCGCTCCCGCCGCCGGCGTGGATGCCGCCCTCGGTCATTCCCCAGGGGTCGAGCGCCAGGGCGATCTCGGCCTCGGGGAGAAGCTTTTTCTCGCGCACCAGCTCGCGCACCGTGCGGCCGGTCTTGACCGACTCCTTGGCGATTTCCGCCGCGGCGTCGTAGCCGATCTTCGGCACCAGCGCGGTGACCATGGCGAGCGATTTCTCGACCAGCTCCAGGCAGCGCTCGCGGTTGGCCTCGATCCCCGCCACGCAGTTGTCGGCCAGCAGGCGCGAGACGTTGGCCAGGATCTCGATCGACTGCAGCAGGTTGTAGGCGAGGACCGGCATCATCACGTTGAGCTCGAAGACCCCGGACATGCCGGCCAGGGTGATGGTGGCGTCGTTGCCCACCACCTGGGCGGCCACCATGAGGACCGCCTCGGGGATCACCGGGTTGACCTTGCCCGGCATGATCGAGCTCCCCGGCTGCAGGCTGGGGATGGCGATCTCGCCGATACCGCAGCGCGGCCCCGAGGCCAGCCAGCGGATGTCGTTGGCGATCTTGGTGAGCGAGACGGCGATGGTTTTGAGCACCCCCGAGGCCTCGACCGCGGCGTCCTTCGCCGCCATGGCCTCGAAGCGGTTGGGGGCGGGGACGAACGGGTGGCCGGTGGCCCCGGCGAGGCGCAGGATGACCTGCGGCGCGAACTCCGGCGGGGCGTTCAAACCCGTGCCCACGGCGGTGCCGCCCAGGGTCAGCTCGGCCAGGCGCGGCTGGGCGGCGCGCAGGCGGGCGAGGCCGTTGGCGATCTGCTGGGCGTAGCCCGAGAACTCCTGGCCGAGGCGGACCGGCACCGCGTCCTGGAGGTGGGTGCGGCCGATCTTGACCACCGGGTCGAGCTCCTTGGCCTTGGCGTCCAGGGCCTCGTGCAGGCGAACCAGGGCGGGCACCAGGTCTTCCTGGATCGCCCCGTAGGCCGAGACGTGGATGGCGGTGGGAATGACGTCGTTGCTCGACTGGCTGGCGTTGACGTGGTCGTTGGGGTGGACCTTCTTGCTGCCGATGGTGCCGCCCAGGATCTCGATGGCGCGGTTGGCGATCACCTCGTTGGCGTTCATGTTGGTCGAGGTGGCCGAGCCGGTCTGGAAGACGTCCAGCGGGAAATGCTCGTCGAGCTTGCCGTCCACCACCTCGCCCGCCGCCTGGCGGACGGCGTGGGCGACGTCGGCCGGCACCAGCTTCAGCTCCTCGTTGACCGCCGCCGCCTCGCGCTTGATGGCACCCAGGGCGGCAATGAACCGGCGGGGGAATCGCAGCCCCGAAACCGGGAAGTTGCGCCGCGCCCGCTCCGTCTGGGCGCCGTAGTACGCCCCGGCGGGGACCGCGATCTCGCCGAGGCTGTCTTTCTCGATTCGTGTTTCGCTCATACTCTCCTCCTCACGGGGGGTATCGTACCGGAGAGGCAGGGGTTGTACCATGTACCGTCCGCAGGCAATCGCCCATGGCACCCAGGATACCGATCGACCGCCGCCAGCTCGCCGACTTCTGCCGGCAGCGCCATATCCGCTGGTTGGCTCTCTTTGGTTCGGTGCTCCGCGAGGATTTTGGACCCGCCAGCGATGTCGACGTGTTGGTCGAGTTCGAGCCGGGGCACGTTCCCGGCCTCGATTTCTTCCTCATCGAGGAAGAACTTTCGCGACTCCTCGGCCACCGGGTCGACCTGAACACCCCCGGCTTCCTCGGCCCCGAGCTGCGCGAGCGAGTGCTTGCCGAGTCCGAGGTGCAGTTTGTCCAGGCGTGACAGCCAGCTGACCCTGCGGCAGATGCGAGGTTATGCCCGTGAAGCCATGGACATGGTGCACGGCCGGACGCGGGCGGATCTGGACTCGGACCGGATGCTGAATCTCGCGCTCGTCAGGCTCCTCGAGGTCACCGGAGAGGCGGCCAACCGGGTACCGACCGAGGTTCGGCTGCGATTCTCCCAGATCCCGTGGCCTCAGCTCATCGGCCTCCGTAACCATCTGATCCACGGCTACGACCAGGTCGATTTCGACGTACTGTGGCAGATCGTCACCCGCGATCTGCCTTCCTTGATCTCCGAGCTGGAAAGAATTCTTGCTCTTCCCGAAGAGACGGAGAGCTGACCCAGGTTCAGACTTTCGCTGCCACCCGGTGCATCTCCTGGAGCGACCGCACCGCCAGGCCGTCCCGCCGCATCGCCGCGATCCCCTCGGCCATGGCCATGGCGCCGGAGAGAGTGGTGATGCAGGGGATGTCGTACTTCAAGGCCGTGCGGCGGATCTCGGCGTCGTCCTCGTGCGAGGCCTGGCCCAGGGGGGTGTTGACCACCACCTGGATCTCGCCGTTGATCAGGTGGTCGACGACGTGGGGGTGCCCCTCCTGGACTTTGTGGAGGGCGCGGACGGCGAGCCCCTGCTCGGTCAGATAGGCGGCGGTGCCGGCGGTTGCCACCAGCTCGAAGCCGATGGCGGCGAAGCGGCGGGCGACCGGCACCAGCGCCTCCTTGTCCCGGTCGTGGACGGTGAGGAAGGCAGTGCCGGCGAGCGGCAGCTTGTGCCCCGCCCCCAGCCAGGCCTTGGCGAAGGCGTTGCCGAAATCGGCCGCCGCCCCCATCACCTCGCCGGTCGACTTCATCTCCGGGCCTAAGATCGGGTCGACCGCGGGGAAGCGGCGGAAGGGGAAGACCGGGGCCTTGACGAAGACGCCGGGGACCGGCGGCTCCTCGGTCAGGCCAACGTCCTCCAGGGTCTCTCCCGCCATCAGCCGTGCCGCGAGCGCCGCCAGCGGCACTCCTACCGCCTTGGCGATGAACGGCACCGTGCGCGAGGCCCGGGGGTTGACCTCCAGGACGTAGATCCTGCCGCCGTGGAGGGCGAACTGCACGTTCATCAGCCCTACCACTCCCAGCCGCAGGGCCAGCCGGCGGGCGATGTCGCGCATCTGGTCCTGGACCTCGCGGCTCACCCGGTCGTAGGGGGGGAGGACCGCCGCCGAGTCGCCGGAGTGGATGCCGGCCTCTTCGATGTGCTGAAGGAGGCCCACCACCACCGCCTTCCGGCCATCGGCCAGGAGGTCCAAGTCGAGCTCGAAGGCGTCCTCCAGGAAGCGGTCGAGGAGCACCGGATGGCCGGGCGAGACCTCCGCCGCCTCGCGCATGGTGCGTTCCAGGGTCCCCTCGTCGTAGACCACGGTCATCGCCCGGCCGCCCAGCACGTAGCTCGGCCGCACCAGCACCGGGTAGCCGATCCGCCGCGCCACGGTGACCGCCTCCGCATAGGAGAGGGCGGTGCCGTTCTCCGGCTGGAGGATGCCCTCGGCTTCGAGCAGGGCGCCGAAGCGTTTGCGGTCCTCGGCGAGGTCGATGGCGTCGGGCGACGTCCCCCAGATCGGCACCCCGGCGGCGGCAAGGCCGCGGGCGAGCTTCAGGGGGGTCTGGCCGCCCATCTGGACGATCACCCCCTGAGGCTTCTCGCGCGCCAGGACGGCGAGCACGTGCTCCAGGGTGAGCGGCTCGAAGTAGAGGCGGTCGCAGGTGTCGTAGTCGGTCGAGACGGTCTCCGGGTTGCAGTTGACCATGATGGTCTCGAGCCCGCGCTCGCGGAGGGCATAGGCGGCCTGCACGCAGCAGTAGTCGAACTCGATCCCCTGGCCGATCCGGTTCGGCCCTGAGCCCAGGATCACCACCTTGGGCCGGGACGTGGGCTCGCTCTCGTCCTCCTGGCCGTAGGTCGAATAGAGGTAGGGAGTGGTCGCCGGGAACTCGGCGGCGCAGGTGTCGACCCGCTTGTAGACCCGGGAGACGCCGCGCGCCGCCAGGGCCTGGGCGAGCTCGCTCTCCTTGCAGGTCAGAAGCGCGGCGAGGCGCGCATCCGAGAGGCCGGTCGACTTGGCGCGTTTCAAGAGCGCCTTGGGGACCGAGGCCAGGTTCCAGCAGGCGAGCTCGGCCTCCAGCTCGACGATGGCGGCGATCTCGCGCAGGAACCAGGGGTCGATGTGCGAGGCCTCGTTCACCTCCTCGATCGTCCAGCCCTGGCGGAGAGCGGCGAAGACGGCGAAGAGGCGCTCCCAGTTGGGCACCGAGAGCCGCCGCCGCAGGCGCACCGGATCGGCCATCCGGCGCTCGCGGACGGCCAGGTTGCCGTCGAGCTCCAGCGCGGAGAGCCCCTTCATCAGCGCCTCGGCGAAGGTGCCGCCGAGCGCCATCACCTCGCCCACCGACTGCATCGAGGTGCCGAGCGTGCCGGTCGCCTCGGGGAACTTCTCGAAGGCCCAGCGCGGGATCTTGACCACCGTGTAGTCGAGGGTCGGCTCGAAGGCCGCCCGGGTCTTCCCCGTGATGTCGTTCGCCACCTCGTCCAGGGTGTAGCCGACGGCTAAGAGGGCGGCGATCTTGGCGATGGGAAAACCGGTCGCCTTCGAAGCCAGGGCGGAGCTCCGCGACACCCGCGGGTTCATCTCGATGACCAGCCGCTCGCCGGTTTTCGGATCGACCGCGAACTGGATGTTCGAGCCGCCGGTCGCCACCCCCACCCGCCGGATCACCGCGAAGGCGTCGTCGCGCATGTCCTGGTACTCGCGGTCGGAGAGGGTCTGCTGCGGCGCCACGGTGATCGAGTCGCCGGTGTGGACCCCCATGGCGTCGAAGTTCTCAACCGAGCAGACGATGATGGCGTTGTCCGCAAGGTCGCGAATCACCTCCAGCTCGAACTCCTTCCAGCCGAGAACCGACTGCTCGATCAGGATACGGTGGGCCGGGCTGGCGCGCAGGGCGGACGCCGCCACGTCCTCCAGCTCCTCCCGGTTGTAGGCCACCCCGCCGCCCTCGCCGCCCAAGGTGAAGCTGGGGCGGATGATGACCGGAAAGCCGATCTCGGCGGCGATGGCCCGCGCCTCGTCGAGGCTGCCGGCGTAGCCGCTCTGCGGCACCTTCAACCCCACCTCTTCCATCGCCTGCTTGAACAGCAGCCGGTCCTCGCCCAGGCGCAGGGCCTCGATGCTCGCCCCCAGCACCTCGACCCCGTAGCGCGCCAAGACCCCGCGCTCTTCCAAGGCGATCGCCAGGTTGATCCCGGTCTGGCCGCCGACCGTGGGGAGGAGGGCGTCGGGGCGCTCCCGCTCGACGATCTTCTCGACGATCTCCGGCACCAGCGGCTCGACGTAGGTGGCATCGGAGAACGCCGGGTCGGTCATGATCGTCGCCGGGTTCGAGTTGACCAGCACCACCCGGTAGCCCTCGCGCTTGAGCGCGCGGCAGGCCTGGGTGCCGGAGTAGTCGAACTCGCACGCCTGACCGATGACGATCGGCCCCGAGCCGAGGACGAGGATGGAGTGGAGGTCGGTCCGCTTGGGCATCGGGGCGGAAGCATAGCGCAGCCGTGCAAAAGCCCTCACCCCCGGCCCCTCTCCCGGCCACCACCCGCACCGCCGGGAGAGGGGAGTGGAGCGGGTAGGCGGTCGCCGGGCAGGGAGCGGGCGGGGGTTCCTCCCCCCTGGCGGGGGAGGGTTGGATCAGGGGGGAGGCCAGGAGGGGGGCGTTTCGCGGGTCGATGCCGGCCTTCCTCTTTTTTTCCCGCCTCGCGGGATTCCCGGTATCCAGCGGCGGACCGTCCGGGTGTACTGGGCGTAGCTGTCGCCAAAACGAGCCCGCAGCGTGGGCTCTTCGTAGAGCGTCGCGAAGCCGTGCATCAGGAGAAGAAAGCCCAGGGTGAGGAAGAGGATCGCGGGGGAGCGCACGGCGAGCCCTGCCCCGGCGAGGACTCCGGCCGCGCCCAGGTACATCGGGTTGCGGACGAAGCGGTACGGGCCGGTGGCGACGAAGACCCGGGGCGCGTCGAACGGCGCCGGCGTGCCGCGGCCTCGGAAGGTGAACACCACGATGCACGAAAGAGCGAGAAGGCCGCCGAGCCCCGCCAGGACGAAGCCCAGGGGTCGCAGCCACTCGGGGGTGCTCCAGGGGATCCTGGTATCGAACGGGCGGACGGTCACGGCGAGCCAGGCCCAGAGGAAGATGAAGCCGCAAGAGTACAGAGCGCTGCGGAGGGCGGTGAAGGCGCGGAGGAGCGGCTCGGGATTCATGAGCGTGCCTTTCAGAGAGCTCTCGGGTACGGCCTGTATCTGCTTACGCGGTTCCGCCGTCTCAGGTTATGGCCCGTTTCCCGGGAGCTGAGCCGTATCCGCTTACGCTGGCCCAAAGTCCCGGGAGCTGGCTTGTATCCACGGACGACGGCCCGGGTGGCGTTGCCCTGGCAAAGAATTTGCTTAGCCCTTGGAAGGTAGCGCGTATCGTCGCAAGAAAGGAACGCACACTGTGGACAAGGCCAATGTCGAGCGACTGAGGATACTGCTCAAGGGACACGAAGAGATCCTGGAGGCGAAGCGGATCCATCCCGAGGCGGTCCAGCGGCAGAACGAGGGCTTCCGGGAAAGCTTCAATGCCGTGGTGCGGTCGACGATCCTGCCGGTCCTGGAAGAGATCAAGGACCTGATGGTGGGGAAGGTCGAGTCGGCCGCCATCTTCCACCGCCTGACCGCGGCCGGGCTCAAGGTGAAGCTCGACCGCTGGGAGGACTTCGAGCGCTCGCTCCTCTTCTGCGGCGATCCGGGCAGCCGCATGATCCGGATCACCCACGAGGGGGTGGGCTTCGGCCTCCTGTCGAAGAAGGTCGACCTCGCCCAGATCACCCCCGCCCTGGTCGAGGAGGAGGCGATGAAGTTCCTCAAGCGGGTGTTCGGCGACGAGCAGCTGCGCCGCCCCATCCCCGTCGGCCCGCCGCCCCGCCGCCGGCCGGTCTCGACCTACGACTTCGCCGCCGATCCCGAGCTGGTGCGGGTGTAGGAGCAGGCCCCGGGCAGGCCTCCGTGCCTGCCCTTACGAATCCAGCCGTTCCACCCGGACGTCGGGATCGCCGTAGCGGTCGCGGGTGATCGTCAGCTGCCAGGGGTTGCAGCAGACCTCGCAGTCCTGCACCAGGGTGCCCCAGGTGTCAGGCTCGACGACGATCGAGACCCGCTCGAAGCAGTAGGGGCACTGGACCTCGATCTCGTCGATCATCGCCCGCTCTTGCCGCCTTTCCGGCCGAGCTTCTGGACGATCCCGAACTCCTCTTTCGTCACCGGCTGGACCGAGAGGCGCGAGCCCTTCTGGGTGACGACCATTTTGCCGAGCCCCGGGGTGGACTTCAGGGTTTCGAGCGGCACGATGGCCGGGAACGTCTCGACGAAACGGACGTCCACTTGGTACCAGGTGGGGGCGTCCGGATCGCTCTTCGGATCGTAGTAATGGCTCTTGGGGTCGAAGGCGGTGGGGTCGGGGTAGCCGGCACGGGCGATCTCCGCCAGGCCGGTCACCCCGGAGGGCTCCGCGTTCGAGGCATAGAAGAGGACGCCGTCGCCCGCCTTCGCGTCGTCGCGCAGGGAATTGCGGGCCTGGAAATTGCGCACGCCCTCCCAGGTCGTCACACCGTCCTGCGCCAGGTCCTCAATGGTGTAGGCCGCCGGCTCACACTTGAGCAGCCAGTAGCGCTTCTGCCGTCCCATCCCCACCTCCCTCTCGGTCCAGGCCGCGGCCCGGTCGTTTTAGTCCAGGTCCAGATCGGGGATGTCGAGCGGGTGCCGCTGCAACGTCTGCTCGCGATCCGCCGGATTCTCGCGCCGCCAGGAGGCCGGCCGCCGGTTGAAGCCGCTCGGCGCCTCCTGCTGCAGCGGCTGCTGGTCGGGATCGCGCTGCGGCTTCATGGCTTCGAGAATGCTCCGCGTGCTCGGCTGCATGGGGCCGATCGGCGGCGGCGGTTTGCGCGGCCCGCCGGAGCGGCGCGCCTCGGCGGGATGGCGCGGCGCGCCCTGCTGGCCGCGGGGAGGACCACCCTCCTGGCGGCGCGGACCGGCGAAACGGGGCTGGGCGTCGGGGCGGCGCTGCCCACCGCCGTTGGCCTTCTTGTCCTTGCGATCGTGGCGGCGCCCTTCGGGGCGCTGCCCCCCGTTCTCGGGCCGGCGAGGTCCGGCGGAGCGGGGCGCGGCCGCCTCCGGCCGCCGGGGCGCGCCGTTGCCGCCATGGCCACCGTTGCCACCCATCTGGGGCGGGGGGGCCGGGCGGGGGGCTCCGGTCTCCGGCCGCTTCTCCCGGGCGCGCGCCTGTTCCTCGGCGGCGCGGGCCTTGCGCTCGGCCTTCTCCTTGGCGCGGGCGCGCTCCTCCGCCCGCCGGGCGCGCAGGTTGGCGATCCGCTCGTTGAGCGGGATCTCCAGGCGCTCCTCGGCCACCTGCTCGTAGTCGAAGCCGGCCAGAGTCCAGCGCGGCAGGTGTCCACCGAGGGCCCGCTCGATCGCCGCCAGGTCCGCCTGCTCTTCCGGCGCGACGAAGGTGAAGGCGTCGCCCACGGCGTCGGCGCGGGCGGTGCGGCCCACCCGGTGGATGTAGTCGTCCGGGACGTTCGGCACGTCGAAGTTGATGACGTGCGAGAGCGCCTCGACGTCGATGCCGCGCGCCGCGATGTCGGTCGCCACCAGCACCCGCGTCTTGCCGCTCTTGAAGTTGGCGAGAGCCTGGGTGCGCTGCGCCTGGCTGCGGTTGCCGTGGATGCGGTCGCAGGAGACGCCGTGGCGGGAGAGGAAGTCGAACAGGCGGTTGGCGCGGTGCTTGGTGCGGGTGAAGACGAGGACGTTCTTGATCTCGTGGCGGCGCAGGAGCTCCAGGAGCAGCCAGGGCTTCAGGTCCTCGCGCACCGGGTAGGTCGCCTGCTGCACCCCGGTCGCCGGAGCGGCCTGGCGCTCGACGTTGATCGCCACCGGGTCGGCGAGCATCTCGCGCGCCAGCTCGACGATGGGCGGCGGCAGGGTGGCGGAGAAGAAGAAGGTCTGGTGCGGCCGCTGCGGCAGCTGGGCGAGGATGCGGCGGACGTCGGGGAGGAAGCCCATGTCGAGCATGCGGTCGGCCTCGTCGAGGACCAGGATCTGGAGGCCGTCGAGCTTGCCGTAGGGCTCCGCGAGATGATCGAGGAGCCGTCCGGGGGTGGCGATCAGGACGTCGACCCCCTGCTTGAACGCCTGCTCCTGCGGCCCGGCGGCCACGCCGCCGAAGACGGCGGCGCCGGTCAACCGGGTATGGCCGGCGAGCTGGACGAGGTGCTCGTGGATCTGCGCCGCGAGCTCGCGGGTGGGAGCGAGGACGAGGCAGCGGGTGGTGCCGGCGGGCTCGTCGGCCAGGCGGTTCAGGATGGGGAGGAGGAAGGCGGCGGTCTTGCCGCTGCCGGTCATGGCGCAGGCGAGGATGTCGCGACCCTCCATGGCCGGGGGGATGGCATCGGTCTGGATGGGAGTGGGCTGGGTGTACCCCATGTCCTCGACGCCGCGGAGGAGGTCGGCTCTGAGGCCGAAGCTCGAAAAAGTCATCGTACGGTTCACGGTCCTTCTGCGGGGCCCCCCTGCGCAAGGGGTGCTCCACGGGTTTTGATCCGGCGGATTGACGGGAACAGAGGCCTTGCCGGGGAGGCCGCCGCTCAGGCTCGAGGAGCCCTGCCATCTCGCGGCGTAGACCTGCCCAGGAGGACGGTCCGTATGTGCGCCGCGGAGATCAAGGATCTCATACTCCGGGGGCGCCTGGCAACTCCGGGTGGACGAGACGAGGGGGGCGAGGGCGATGACCTTCCTACGGCCGGTACCCCGGCCCGCGCAGGACCTTCCCCGGCAGCGCCCCGGTCGCCTTCCCTCCTTCGATCACCGGCACGCCGTTGACCAGCACGACCTCCATCCCCACCGAGAGCTGGTTGGGCTGCTCGAAGGTCGCGAGGTCGCGGATGGTGGCGGGATCGAAGACCACCACGTCGGCCCACATCCCCTGCTTCAGGACCCCGCGGTCGGTCAGCCGGAGGCGCTGGGCGGGGAGGGCGGAGAACTTGCGGATGGCGTCTTGGAGGCTGAGCTTCCCCTCCTCGCGCACGTACTTCCTGAGGATGCGGGGGAAGGTGCCGTAGGCGCGCGGGTGTGGGTGCTCCTTGCCGAGGAGGCCCGTGGGCGCGGTCCCCTGGGAGTCGTTGCAGACCGCCACCCAGGGCTGGGCGAGCGCCAGGGCCACGTCCGGCTCGGACATCCCGAAGACCGCGACGTAGGTGTAGCCCTTGTCCTCGATCAGCAGGTCGAAGAGGGTCTCGATCGGCTCCTTGCCGCGGAGCTTGGCGATCTCGGCCAGGGTCTTCCCCTGGAGCGGCACGAGAGCCGGGTTCTGGAAGACCGAGAGGAGAACCCCCTCGGGGCCGGGGACCTCCTGCCACTCGTTGTCCCAGCCGGTGGTCGCCGGCGACTCCATCTCCTGCCTTATGCGCGCCCGGGTCTTGGGGTCTTTCAGGCGTTCGATCATCTTGGCGTCGCCCCCGTCGTGCGCCCAGGGGGGGATGAAGGCGGAGAAGGTGTTGAACCAGGCCGGGTAGGCATAGGTGTCGGCGGTCAGGTCCACTCCAGAGGCCCGCGCCGCCTCGATCTTCTGGACGATCTCCTGCATCCGCCCCCAGTTGCGCTTGCCGGCGGCTTTCAAGTGCCAGATCTCGACCGGGGTCTTGGCCTCGCGGGCGATGCGGATGGCCTCGTCGATCGCCGCCAGGACGGCGTCGCTTTCGCTCCGCATGTGGGTGGCGTAGAGGCCGCCGTAGCGGGCGCTCTCGGCGGCGAGCGCGATCAGCTCCTCGGTCGAGGCGTAGGGGGCGGGCGCGTACTGGAGGGAGGTCGAGACCCCCACCGCTCCCTGCTCCATGGCCGCGCGCACCAGCGCCTTCATCTTTTCGAGCTCCGGCGCCGACGGCGGCCGGTTCTCCTCGCCGATCACCAGCCGCCGCACCTGGGTGGCGCCGACGAAGCTCGCCAGGTTGATCCCCATGCCCTGCTTCTCCAGCCGGGCGAAGTACTGGCGGAAGGTCCGCCAGTCGACGGAGAGGCCCATGTGCTCGTAGCCCAGCCGGTCCTCCTCCACCATGGCGTCGGTGAGCGGTGCCACCGATCCCCCCTCGCCGGTCACCTCGGTGGTGATCCCCTGGAAGACCTTGGACGGCAGGCGGGGCTCGACGAGGAGGGTGAGCTCCGACTGGCCCAGCATGTCGACGAACCCGGGCGCCACCACCTTCCCCGCGACGTCGATCCGGTGTTTCGCGGCGGCTCCCGTGAGATTGCCGATCGCCGCGATCCGGCCGTCCCGGATGCCGACGTCCCCTGCGTACCAGGGGGAGCCGGTGCCGTCGACCACGTGGCCATTGGCGAGGACGAGGTCGAAGGGAGCGTCCTCCCGGGCCGGCAGGCTACCGGCGAGGAGGAGCGACGCTACGGTGGCGATGCCGGCGAGCCGGGCGAACCGGACGGTCATGCGGGTCTCCTTGCCCCGAAGGGCGGGGGATGAACCGGGGGATTATCGCATCGAAGAGGAGCGCTAGGCCTTCCGGCGGTTCTGGCGGCTCTGGCGCAGACCGCGGACGCCATAGACGACGAGGCCGACCGCCACCGCGAAGCCGGCGAGGAGGGGAATCGCCGCCGGCCGCCGGGCGACCGACTGGTCGGGCTGGCCGGGATCGTAGTAGATGGTCAGCTTTCCCCGCGGGAGATCGGAAACGACGTCGCTCCCCAGGTAGGGATGGCCGTTCACGGAATAGCTATAGGTGATGGAATCCTGCTGCCGGGAAAAGAGCCGGAGCTTCTCGCGCTGGCGCGAGAAAAGGCTGGAGAAGGAAGCCGGGGAGATCTGCCGCTGGATCGTCACCAGCGTCGCCGGAGCCGGCCGCCAGCCCCAGGTCGCCGCCACCCGGGAGACCTGGGGTTGGAAGAAGAGGAGACCGCAGAGCCCGAGCATCCCGAGCACGGGGGCGACCCAGCCGGGCGGGCCGGCAGGGCGGTCCGGAGTGGGACGGCGGGTCGGTTCGGAAGGTGGGCGGCGGCTGGCGGAGCTCATCGTGCGGGACTATATCGCCCTGCTCCGGCTCCGTTTCCCCTCACCCCCCCGGCCCCTACGGAGCTTTCCGCTAGACTACCGATCCGATGTCGCCCACCGGCCCCGCTCCCCTCTCGCCTCCTCCCGCCGGCCCGCCGGTGGTCGAGGCGCGCGGCCTCGTCCGCCGTTTCGGCGAGGTCACGGCGGTCGACCACCTGGACTTCGCCGTCCGCGAGCGCTCCATTTTCGGCCTCCTGGGACCCAACGGCGCCGGCAAGAGCACGGTGATCAAAATGCTCATCACCCTGCTCGCCCCCACCGAAGGGACGGCCCGGGTGGCGGGGTTCGACGTCGTCGCCCAGCCCGCCGCGGTGCGCCGGCGGATCGGCTACGTCCCCCAGATGCTCTCGGCCGACGGCGCCCTCACCGGCTACGAGAACCTGCGCCTCTCGGCCAAGCTCTACGGCCTGCGCGGACCCGAACGGAAACGGGCGATCTCGGAGGCGCTCGATTTCATGGGCCTCGCCGAGGTGGCGGACCGGCTCGTCCGCCACTACTCGGGGGGGATGATCCGGCGGCTCGAAATCGCCCAGTCGATGCTCCACCGGCCGGCGGTCCTCTTTCTCGACGAGCCGACGGTCGGCCTCGATCCGGTGGCCCGCCAGGCGGTGCTCGACAAGCTGCGCGAGCTCAAGGACCAGCTCGACACCACGATCCTCTTGACCACCCATGCCATGGACGAGGCCGACGAGATCTGCGAGCAGGTCGCCTTCCTCCACCAGGGCCGGCTCGCCGCCACCGGCTCCCCCGCCGAGCTCAAGGCCGCCCTGGGACCCGGCTCGACGCTCGACGACGTGTTCATCCATTTCACCGGCTTTGCCGTCGAGCCGGGAGGAGGGTACCGGGATGCCGGCCGCGTCCGCCGCACCGCCCATCGCCTCGGTTGAGACCGCTGAGGTCGCGCGGATGGCCGGTCCCCTCGCCTGGGCTGGACAGGCCCTGGCGGTGGCCCAGGCGGAGCTGCAGAAGCTCCGCCGCGATCCCACCGAGCTGTTCAGTCGGGCTGTCCAGCCCACCCTCTGGCTGGTGATTTTCGGCCAGGTGCTCGGCCGCTCGCGCGCCATCCCCACCGGGGTCTTGAGCTACCGCGAGTTCCTGGCCCCCGGCATCCTCGCCCAGAGCGTGCTCTTCACGGCCATCTTCTACGGCATCGGGATCATCTGGGAGCGCGATCTGGGAATCCTCCAGAAGATGCTCATCACCCCCGCCTACCGGAGCGCCCTGGTGGTCGGCAAGGCGCTCTCGGCCGCGGTGCGCGGGCTGATCCAGGCGGTCGTCATCCTCCTCCTCTCGCTGCTCCTGGGCATCCGCCTCGATTTCGCGCCCGCCTCTCTCCTCCTGGTGGTCCTCGCCGTCTCCCTGGGCGCCGCGGTCTTCTCGACCTTCTCGCTCGTCGTCGCCTGCCTGGTCAAGACCCGCGAGCGTTTCATGGGGATCGGCCAGGTGCTCACCATGCCGCTCTTCTTCGCCAGCAACGCCATCTACCCGCTCTCCATGATGCCGGGCTGGCTCCACGTCGTCTCGCGCGGCAACCCTTTGACCTACCTGGTGGATGCTCTCCGCACCCTCATGGTCCAGGGCTCGCCGAGCGTCTTCGGCGTGGGATTCGACTTTGCGGTTCTGGGGCTGGTCTTCGTCGTCCTGGTCGCCGTGGCGGCACGGCTCTACCCGACGGTCGTGACCTGAATCGGGGTGGCGGAGCCTTTTCGGGATACAATGTAGGCCACCCCCCGCCTGCGACCTGCCGTCCTTCGCAGCGCCACTCTCCAGCACGCCACGGGCTCGGGACGTTCGAACGTACCTCCAAAGGAGCGCCCCATGCCGTGGAAGAGTGTAGGTCCCGGAAAATTCAGCTTCAGCGGCCGCATCATCTCCTGGGCCGAGCTCTTCCAGAAATGGTTCAAGGAAGACGCGCGGGACAAACCGGGAGTCCCCTACGAATCGTACTTCTCGGCCCTGGTCTTCTCCTACGCCGGGCGGGCGAAGGACAAGTGGAACGAGGAGTGGCTGGGTGGCCGAAAGGTGCGCGCCTTGGACGCCTTCATCGAGCCCGACGACGAGGGCCGGCTCCAGGGCAAGCTTTTCGACACCCTGGACTACCTGGCGGAAAACTTGACCGCGGAAGACCGGATGGCCTGGGAAAAAGAGTGCCGGGCGCGCGCCAAGTCCCGTCTGAAGATCGCGTGAGGAGCACCGCTCCGCGGCCTATCCCGGCTGCTGCCAGAGCTTCACGCCCCCTAAGAGCCCCGCCACGTTCTCGACGATCTTCACGTTCGCCGGTAGATCGAAGGTGATTTCTTTCGAGTTGCCGCCGCCGATATAGAGGATGCGGTAGTTGAAGATCCGGGCGAGCTGCTCGATCACCTTTTCCACCCGCCGGTTCCAGCGCTTCTTGCCCACCTTGTGGAGCGCCGCGTTGCCCACCAGGTCCTCGTAGGTCTTCTTCTTGCGGAAGGGGTGGTGCGCCATCTCGATGTTCGGCGCGTAGTGGCCGTCGATGTAGAGCGCGAAGCCCATGCCGGTGCCCAGGGTCAAAACCAGCTCGGTTCCCCGGCCCTCGATCACCGCGAGCCCCTGGACGCCGGCGTCGTTGGCGACCCGCGCGGGCTTGCCGGTCAGGTCTTCGAGCGCGCCCTGCAGGTGGAAGTCCGCCCAGGCCGGATCGAGATTGGGGGCGGTCAGGGTCACGCCCTCGACCACCACGCCGGGAAAGCCGGCCGCCACCCGGTCGAAAGGCGGCATCTGGTGGACGATCTCGGCGAGCGCCGCGAGCACCGCCTTCGGAGTGGCCGGATGCGGCGTCTCGACCCGCACCCGCTCGCAGGTGGGACGATCGGTGGGATCGGCGGTGAGCCCCTTCAAGCCGGTCCCCCCGATGTCCAGACAGAGTGTGAGGACCGACTTCTTCTTCGTCGCCATGGCGTTCCTCCCTGAGAGCTCCGGTTCGGGGGGTATCCTATCGCAACCCCCTACACCCCGCTCTCGACCAGCTCCCCCGACTGGATGTGCCAGAGGTCGGCATACGTACCGCCTTTGGCGACGAGGTCGTCGTGGTGCCCCTCCTCGGCGACCTGGCCGTCGCGCAGGACGAGAATGCGGTCGGCGTGGCGGATCGTCGACAGGCGGTGGGCGATGATGAGGGCGGTGCGGCCGGCGGTCAGCGTTTTGAGGCTCTGCTGAATGGCCCGCTCGGTTTCGGTGTCGACCGAGCTCGTCGCCTCGTCGAGGACCAGGATCGGCGCATCCTTCACGATGGCGCGGGCGATCGACAGGCGCTGGCGCTGGCCGCCCGAGAGCTTGATGCCGCGCTCGCCGACGATCGTGTCGTAACCGTCCGGCAGCGCGGCCACGAAATCGTGCAGCTGGGCGAGCCGGGCGGCGCGCTCGACCACCTCCGGGCCGGCGTTGGCGCTGCTGTAGGCGATGTTCTCGTAGATCGTGCCGTGGAAGAGATAGACGTCCTGGGAGACCAGGGCGATGTTGGCGCGCAGGTCGCGCTGCGCCAGCTCGCGCACGTCGTGCCCGTCGATGCGGACGGCGCCGCCAGTCACGTCGTAGAGCCGCAGGAGGAGTTTGATGACGGTCGACTTGCCTGCCCCGGTCGATCCGGCGATCCCCAGGGTCTCCCCCGGAGCGACCCGGAAGGTGACTCCGTTCAAGACCGCCCCGCCTCGTTGGTAGGTGAACACCACGCGGTCGAAGACCACCTCGCCCCGGGCGCGCGGCAGCGGCACCGGTCGCTTCGGGTCCTCGATCGTGGCCGGGGTGTCCAGGAGGCCGAAGATGCGCCGCGCCGAGGCCTTGGCCCGCTCGTAGTCGTCGACCGTCGTCCCCAGGCGGGTGAGCGGCCAGAGGAGCCGCTCGGTCATCATGGCGAAGAGCACGAGCTGGCCCACGGTGACGATCCCGGTGCCGGCGAGCACCCAGTAGCTGCCGAGGAGGAGGACCCCGGCGAAGCCGCCGACGATCGCCATCCGGATGAGCGGCACGTAGAGGGCGGCCAGGCGGATGGCGTCGAAATTGGCGTTCCGGTACTCGTCGGAGGTCTGGCGCACCCGCTCGGTCTCGAAAGCCTCGGCGGTGAAGCTCTTGATGACCAGGATGCCGGCGATGTTGTTTTCGAGCCGGCTCGCGAGGCCCCCCACCGCCGCCCGCACCCGCCGGTAACGGGGGGAGATCTTCCGCTGGTAGAGGAGGCTCCCCCAGAGGATCACCGGGATGGGCGCCATGCCGACCAGCGACAGCTGCCAGGAGGTGCTGAGCATGATGACCCCGGCGAAGAGGAAGAGGACGACGATCTGGACCAGCTCGTTGAAACCGGTGTTCAAGAACCGTTCGAGCTGGTTCACGTCGTCGTTCATCATCGCCAGGACGTCGCCCAGCCGGTGCTCCTCGAAAAAGGCGATCTCGCGCGACTGGATGCGCTCATAGGTGTCCATGCGCAGGTCGTGCTGGACGCGCTGGGCGAGGCCCATGAACATCGCCTGGTAGATCCACTGGAAGAGGCTCTCGAAGAAGAAGATGGCGACCGAGAGGCCGGCCAGGACCACGGCCAGCCGCCAGGGGTCGTGGGTCCCGGCGAGGGCCGAGATCCAGCCCGGGGCGGTACCGCGGAGCGAATCGATCACCCAGCCGACGAGAAGCGGCGGCATCAAGTCGAGCAGCTTGTTGGCGACGCTCGCCGCCACCGCCCCGTTGACCGTCCGGCGGTAGGGCCGGAGATAGCGGAACAGCCGCCGCATGGGCCGCGCCGCCTCGGGCAGGCGAGGGATCTGCGGGGTGGGTCGGTCTCTGGGGGCGGGCGCGGTCACGGCGGTACCTCGAAGCGCAGGATGGTACCACCGCGGGCGGGGGGTAGAATCGGGCGATGTCGAGAACGCACTGCCGGCTCCGACTTACCTGTGAACGCGCCAATGACGGCGCCGGAACCGGGAGGAACCCAAAATGAAGTACATGCTGATGATGACGGCCCCGCGGGCGGCCTGGCAGGAGTACGGCAGCTGGCCGTCGAGAAGGCCGGAGACCGCGAGGCCGCGATTGCGCACTATCTGAAAACAGCAGCGCGGACCGCGAGCGCTCCGGAACGGGACTACCTCACTACCCAGGCCGCCCGCCTGGGTGTAACTACAAGAAAACAAAAGCCCCGAAGGGGCGACGGTACAACTGCTGGCGACGACTGAACGCCGGCAGGCGATGACCGCCGGACGGTCGGCGACGACTGAACGCCGGCAGGCGATGACCGCCGGACGGTCGGCGATGACTGAATGACGGCAGGCGATGACCGCCGGACGGTCGGCAGTGACTGAATGACGGCAGGCGATGACTGCCGGACGGTCGGCAGTGACTGAATGACGGCAGGCGATGACTGCCGGACGGTTGGCAGTGACTGAATGACGGCAGGCGATGACTGCCGGACAGTCGGCAGTGACTGAATGACGGCAGGCGATGACTGCCGGACGGTCGGCGGTGATCGCCTGACGGACGGCGGTGACCGAATTCACCACCTGGGTTACGTCGAGAAGCTGCGGAAACCGGGGACGGTCGCCGAAGCGCCTTTCGCTGATCGCAGCGTAGATCGGTTTCAGCTCCGCGGTGGTAGCCCCTGCCTACTTCCCCCCCGCCCGGCACGGCCATTGCTTCCTCGGTCCATCGCCCACCCGCGATGGGTGGCCTCTCCCAGGAAGGACCGACCATGGCCACCACCGCTCCGCCGCTCCCCGGCCTCCGCCGTACTCTTCGTCGCCACTTCGGCTTTCCCTCCCTGCGCGAGGGGCAGGAGGAGGTCATCCGTGGAGTGATGGCCGGCCAGGACACCCTCGCCATCATGCCGACCGGGGCCGGCAAGTCGCTCTGCTACCAGCTGCCCGGGATGGAGCTGCCGGGCACCACGGTCGTCGTCTCGCCGCTCATCTCCCTGATGAAGGACCAGGTGGACAAGCTCCACGAGCTGGGGATCGAGGCCGCCCAGGTCAACAGCACGCTCAGCGCCAGCGAGGAGAGCGAGACCCTGGAGGCGATCCAGAAGGAGCAGCGCGATTTCGTCTTCACCACCCCGGAGCGGCTGGCCCAGCCGGAGTTCCTGGCCACCTTGAAGACCAACAGGATCGACCTCTTCGTGATCGACGAGGCGCACTGCATCTCGCAGTGGGGGCACGACTTCCGCCCCGCCTTCCTGGGCCTCCGCGCGGCGATCGAGGCGCTCGGCAACCCCACGGTCCTGGCGCTCACCGCGACCGCCACCGAGCCGGTGATCGAGGACATCCTGGAGCGGCTGGGACGGCCGGAGATGGAGGTGGTCGACACCGGGCTCTACCGGGAGAACCTGGAGTTGGAGGTCTTTCCCCTGCCCGACGAGGAGCGCAAGCGGCAGCAGCTGTCCCGACTGCTGCGCGAGACTCCCGGCGTGGGGATCGTCTACGTCTCGACGGTCCAGCACTGCGAGGAGGTCGCCGGCTATCTCGCCTCGCTCGCGATCCCGGTCGCCCGCTACCACGGCCGGGTGGGGTCGCGCGAGCGGCGGCACAGCCAGGACCGCTTCATGGCCGGCGAGCTCAAGGCGATGGTCGCGACCAACGCCTTCGGGATGGGGATCGACAAGCCGGACCTCCGCTTCGTCATCCACTACAACCTGCCGGGATCGCTCGAATCCTACTACCAGGAGGCCGGGCGAGCCGGCCGCGACGGCGAGCGGGCGCGCTGCGCTCTCCTCTACCAGCCGGAGGACCGCAACACCCAGCTCTTCTTCATCAACGGCAGCTATCCCAGGCCCGAGCAGTTCGCCGAGGTCTACCGCGCCCTCGAACGCGCCGGGGGGGCGCGCGAGGAGATCCCCTTCGCCGATCTCCGCAAGCAGCTCGGACGGCTGCCCCGGACCAAGCTCCAGGTGGTGCTCGCAACCCTGAAAGAGATGGAGCTGGCGGACGAGCCCTCCTCCGGCGCCTACCGGCTGCGGCGGGAGGGGCTCGACGCCGCGGCCCTGGACGAGCTGGCGCGCCGCTACCAGGAGCGTGGGGAGGCGGACCGCGAGCGCCTGAAGCGGATGGTGCTTTACGCCCAGACCGCCCTCTGCCGCTGGAAGCTCCTCTTGAGCTACTTCGGCGCCGAGGTCGACTGGGAGCGCTGCGGCCACTGCGACAACTGCGCCCGGCCGGCGCCCGCGGCGACCGCCCCGCCGCCGGCGGAAAAGCCCCCGGTCTTCGCCGAGCTGCTGCCCCTCCCCCCCCTGTTCGGCGAGAAGCGGGCGGAGGAGCTGGCGCCGGGCGACGTCGTCACCTTGCCCATCTACGGCCGGGGAGAAGTGCGGGAGCGTCTGGCCGACCGTCTGATCGTCGCTTTCGGCGACGGCGAGATGCGGGCGTTCCGGCGCGGTTGAATCCGCTCCGACGTGCGATAATCTCCCCGCCACCATGAGCGATACGACCACCCGCGGCATCCGTGTGCAGGTGACGAGCTTCTACGACGCCGATCGCAGCTCGCCCCAGGAGAACTACTACTTCTTCGCCTACCAGGTGCGGATCTCGAACGTCGGCCACGAGACCGCCCAGCTGATGAGCCGCGAGTGGGTCATCACGGACGCCAACGGTGAGGTGCAGAAGGTGCAGGGGCCGGGGGTGGTGGGGGAGCAGCCGGTGCTCCAGCCCGGCGAGATGTTCGAGTACACCAGCTTCTGCCCGCTGACCACCCCGGTCGGGGCGATGCAGGGCTCCTACCGCATGATGGCGGCAAACGGCGAGAGCTTCGACGCCGTGATCGACCCCTTCTCGCTCGCCGTCCCCAACGCCGTCAACTAGCGAGGTCTCCGACCTTAAACCGACGAGGATGCTCCTCCCCATCGTCATCCTGAAGGGAGCCTAAGCGACCTGAAGGATCTGGGAGGGAGACGTGTCTCGGGCCCCGCCGGGCGGCGGCCTGGATCTTTGGGAGTTAGCCTGGTACCCTAAATGCCATGGGAGATGCCATTCAGACGACGATCGACTCTGCCGGCCGGCTCGTCCTCCCCAAGGCGGTCCGCGAGGAGGCTGGAATCCTTCCCGGGATGACCTTGCGGATCACGGTCGAGGAAGGGGAGGTCAAAATCGAGCCACTGCCACGCGAGATCAAGATCGTTCAGCGAGGGCCGCTCTGGATCGCGGTGCCCACGGAGGAGGGGCCTCCCCTCTCGGCGGCGACGGTTGATCAGGTTCTCCGTAAGGTCCGCGAGCGTGGAGAGTAAGCAGGGCCGGCCAGTTACAGCCCTCGACGCCAGCGTCATCGTCGCGGGGCTGCTCTCCTCGCACGAGCACCACGAACCGGCTGCCGCCGCACTGACAGCGCTCCTGACGGAGCCCGGGGACGTCATCCTCCCACTTCAAGCGTTGGTCGAAGCCTATTCGGTCATGACTCGGTTGCCCAGCCCTCATCGGCTCAGCGCCAAGGATGCTCTCGCGGTCCTGGACCGTTCTCTGCGACAGCGGACAGTCGTCGTTGAGCTCGATGGGGAGGAAGCTTGGCAATTGATCGAGGGCCTCAGCCAACGCCAGATCGCTGGCGCGACGAGCTACGACGGAGTGATCGCCGCCTGCGCACGCAAGGGCGGCGCGCAAAGAATCCTCACGTTCAACCGATCCCACTTCGAGAGGCTCGCCGGCGCTGGTCTTGAGGTCGTAGTTCCCTGAGCCTGAAAATCTGGCGCCTCCGCCCCTACCCGAGCGCCGCCTCCACCTCGCCGACGTCCAGGAGCAGCGCCCCGCCGTCCCCGGTGACCGCCTTTCTCGGGTCGTACTCGTAGTCGCGGATCACCCGTCGGAAGACCTCCTTGAGCGCCCTGGCGCCGAGCCGGGGCTGGCGGGAGGCCTCGGCGGCGATCCGGCGGACGGCGGCGGGGGAGAGGGCGAGGTGGACGCCGCGGCTCTCGAAGTAGGCGCGGGTCTGGCGGAGGGCCGACTCGGGGGCCTCCAGGAAGATCTTCACCAGCTCGTCCTGGCTCAGGTTGTTGAGCAGGACCACGGCGTCGAAACGGGAGAGGAACTGCGGGCTCATGCCGTAGTCGAAGAGGTCCTCGTTGCGCAGCCAGTCGCGGAGGACGAAGATCAGCTCCTCGCGCACCTTGCCGCCCTCGACGACGGTCATCGGTTGCAGGGCGCCTCGGTCGCGGCCGATCGTCACCCGGTCGAAGACCGCGTCGTAGAGCCCCTCGAAGGCACCGGCGCAGACGAAGAGGAGGCCCGAGGAGTCGATCGTCGCCATCCCGCCGCCGGCCCAGGCGGGGAGGGCGACCGGCACCGCCTCGTTCTCGATCAGGGTGAGGAGCGCCTCCTGGGCGCGGATGCCGGGGATGTGCGGCTGGCCGCCGATCTGCGTACGGATCTTGTCCACCTCGTCGACGAAGACGAGGCCGTGGGCGGCGCGGGCGACCAGCTCGGCGACCGGCGCCCCGGGGCCGAGCTGCTCCCTCGCGCGCTCCAGAAGCCGCCCCATCACCGCCTCGCCGGGACGCTGCCGGGCCGACTCCTCGCCCAGGACGTTGGCGTGGATGCGGATGACCGCCGAGCGGGTGGCGAGCGCCGGATCGGAGCCCAGGTAACCCTCGACTGCCCGCATGAGGGTCGTCTTGCCGGTGCCCGAGGAGCCGATCATCAGGATGTTGCCGACCCGGAGGCCCGCCAGGTGCTTGGAAAGAGCGACCGACATCTCGCGCACGGCGATCTCCTGGCCCATTACGCGGGCGGAGAGGGCAGTGGCGATGGCGATCGGGTCCGGGGTCGGGAGGGGCATGGCGGAGGATTGTACCTTTTCCCCTCACCCCCGTCAGAAGGAAGGCTCTTCCTCTTCCGGGAGGCCCGCCTCGAGCTCCGGGTGCGCCGCGAAGTAGGCTTCGGCGGCCTGCCGGTGCTCCGGATCGAGGGAGGCGAGGTAGAGGCTCGCCTGGTAGGGGTCGGTCATCGGCTCCGGCTCCAGGCGTTCGAGGACGGCGGTGATGAAGCCGCGGGCCGCGGTCGGGGCCTTGTCCGGCGGCAGGTCCTCGCCGAACGAGCGGGCGGCCTCGACCACGAGGTCGCTGCGCCGCTTCCAGGAGAGAACGCGCAGGCGTCCGACGTAGCCGTCCACCATCTTCTTCAAGCCAGGATCGAGCTTCTCGTAGAGCATGGAGCCTCCGAAACGGGTTAGCGCATCGCCGGAGCGAGGAGAGCTGGAGCGAGCCGCCCCTCCCTCTCGGCCAGGCGGAGCAGCGCCTTGGCTCCCCCCTTGAAATGGTAGGCCTCGAAGCCCGCCGCCTGCATCCGCTCGGCCAGATAGGCGCTCTTCAAGCCCACCTCGCAGACCAGGACGTAGGTCTTCTCGCGGCCGAAGGAGGGGAAGGCGGCGACCGCGTGGGGGAATTCCAGGTGGAGGGAGCCGGGATAGCTCCAGGCGAGGAAGGCGGTGCCGGAGCGCAGGTCGAGGACGGTGGCGCCCGGGGGAATGCGCTCGACGTCGACCGGCGGCGCGATGAGACCGGGTTCCAGGTCGCGTAGAGGGTGGACCGTGCGGGCGGCGACGGCGGCACGCACCGCGCCCGGTTCGAGCTTCGCCTCTTCACGCAGCACCGTGTCGAGGTTCGCCCGGGTGGCGGGGCGGCGGCCCTGCAGGCCGCAGTATTCGGCCACCTCGGCCGCCGCGTCGTGGATGCCGATCCGGCGGGCGAGGGCCACGATCTCCTCTTTGTTGAAGCCGAGGAGGGGACGCAGGATGGGCAGGCGCGCCGCCTGGGAGATCACCGCCAGGTTCTGCACCGTCTGCGAGGAGACCTGGCCGATGGCGTCGCCGGTGACGATTCCCGCGGCGCCCCCCTGGCGCGCCACGATCTCCGCCGCCTGGAGCATAAGCCGCTTCAGGAGGAGCTGCCAGTAGCGCGACGCGGTCTTTTCCTGCAGCTCGGCGACCAGCGGCCGGAGGTCGATCTCGTGCAGGCGCGGACGGCTGCCGTAGCTCCAGCAGCGGGCGATCTCCCGCATCACCCGGAGCACCCCCTGCCGGTGGGCGGTGCCCCCGAGGTTGATGAACACGTAGTCGAGCTGCACCCCGCGTTTCAGGAGCAGCCAGGCGGCGACCGCCGAATCGAAGCCGCCCGAGACCAGGGCCACGGCCCGCCCCTCGACTCCCAACGGGAGGCCGCCATGGCCGGAGACCCGGTCGAGGAAGAGGTGGACGGTCCCCGGCTCCAGCTCGACATGGGCGGTGACCTCCGGCGTGCTCAGATCCACCCCCGCCGCATGGGGGAGGAGGGCGCGCCCCAGGGCGTTCTCGACGTCGTGCGAGCGGAACGGGATGCGGTCGCGGTCGCCGCGGCGCGAGGCGCGGACGGCGAAACGGCGGCCGGCGACATACGGGCGGAAGAACGCCTCGCCCTCCCGCACCACGTCCGCCAGATCGACGAAGGGGAGCGGCGCGATCTCCGAGATCGACTGCAGGCCGAAGACCCGGGAGAGGATGTCGGATACCGACTCCGCCTCGGCCCCCTCCGTCTCCACGTAGAAGCGGCTCCAGGTGCGTTCCAGGCGATGCGGGATGCCGTGCGAGGTCAGGGCATCGGCGATGTTCTTCTCCAGCCGGCGCAGGAACCGCAAGCGGGTCTGGCGCGACTTGGTGTAGAGGTCGCCGGAGAGGCGGAGGATGAGACGGCGGTCGAGCACGGCGAGATTCTAGCCGGTTCTCTCTCGCCGGTTCTCTCTCGCCGGTTCTCTCTCGCCGGTTCTTCTGGCCTCTAGGGCCGCAGCACCGTCACCAGCCACCAGCGGGTGTCGCCTTTCAGTGGAGCGTCGAAGACTCGCGCGGCCCCCACCCGGAGGTCGACGGCGGGGAGGCGGGCGATGGGCAGAGGGAGGCTCGCGAGCTGCCATTCGAGGCCGGCCAGGCGCAGCCAGTCTCCATTGGCCATCCGGTGGCGCTCGAAGAAGAGAGGGGCGGAGAGGAAGCCGAGGCGGAGCTCGGCGCGCTCCCCCAGATAGTCGCGGCCGAGGAGGGTGCCGGCGGGCAGGGCGGGCACGGCGACCCGGCCGGCCAGGGCAGAATCGGGGAGGAGGCTGCTGCCGTAGCCGCCGACCTGGACCAGGTCGTAGGGCCTCAGGGCACCGCTCGCCCGCTCGCGCCGGACGGTCAGGCGGAGGCGGTCGTCCTCATGGCCGAGGCCCAGGGTGAGGTCGCCGCCATAGCGGCGGAAGGAGCCGCCGCCGGCATCACCGGCATCGCCGGATTCGCCGTGGAGCCGCACGCCTTCCTCCAGATACGAACGGCCGCGTCCCTGGAAGGCCGAGGCGCGGAGGTCGAGGAAACCCAGGGTGCGGTGGGTCGTCTCCCCCTCCCGCGGGTCGACCCGGGTGAACAGGCCGCCCCCGGCAAGGGAGAGGAAGCGGGACCCGAAACGGCGGTTCCACTCCGCCCGCACCTCCCCACCCGCCTGCTCCAGATCGAGGAGCCCACTGCGGGCCGGTCCTCCCAGGTGACCGGTCTGGCGCGAGAGGAGCTCCCGGGCGTCGAAGAGGTGCAGGGAGATCTCGACCGGCCCGCCGCGATAGGTGGCGGCCACGGTCCCTCCCCGGAAGCTGCCGGCGCCGCCCAGGGCGCCGAGGACCAGGCCGTCCAGCCGGCCTACCACGTCGCCCACCCGCACTCCCAGCTCGGCGACTCCGGAGGCCGGGGTGACGCTGCCCGAGAGGAGGGGGAAAAGCTCCTGCCGGCCGAGCCCGTAGGGCCGTCCCGGCGGCACGGCGGCGACCGCGAAGGGGGCGGGCGGCGGCGGCGCGGCCGGGCGAACCGCGGGGGCCAGCTCGGCGCCGGAGAGGGAGGGCAGGCTGGCCAGCTCGGGCGGCGCGCCCATCCCAACAAGATCGAGCCGCCGGAGGTCCAGGCCATTGGCCTCGAGACCGAGGTAGAAGACTGCCTTGCCATCCGGGGTGGGCGCCGGATCGAGGGCCGCCCCCGGGGTGCGGGTCAGGGGGACCGGAGGGCCAAGGGGATCGACCGGAAAGGCCCAGAGGTCGAGGAGGCCGCCGCTCCCCACCGTGGCATAGACGGTCCTTCCGTCGCCGCTCCAGGCGGGGGCGGAGACGGTGGCGCCGGTGGGCGGGGCGAGAGCGGTCTCGGCGCCCGTGGCCAGGTCGCGCACGGCGAGGCTCCAGACCCCGCCGGTGCCGGCGCCACCGGCATGGCGGGCATAGACCGCCCGCCGGCCGTCCGGGCTCACCCGCGGCTGGTCGTACACCGTCTCGACCGTGGCTGCGGTCACCGCCTCGACCGCCCCCGTCGTGAGATCGACCCGCACCACCTGGGAGAGCCCGTTGCGGTTGCGCACGGCGAGCGCCCAGCGGCCGTCCGGCCCCGGGTCGGGCTGGCGCAGATCGGCCTCGTGGGTCAGCCGTGAGACCCGGCCCGATTCGAGGTCCCAGCGGAAGAGGTCGGGATGGAGGAAGCCCTCGCCGTCCGGCTCGAAGCGGACGAAGAGGATCGCATCGCCGCCGGAATGGCCGGGGAGGAAGCGGGGGGTGGTGGGGGCGATGCCGTCGATCGTCGGCAGGGTGTGGAGCGGCTTCCTGGAGAGCGGGCCGGAGCGCACCGCCGGCACGTCCTCCGGGTCCTGGGCGGCGAGCTTGTCGCGCTCCTTCTGCCACTTGCGCTCCGCCTCCTCGTTCGGCGCGGTCGACCAGACGACGAGCTCGGCCGGCTTGTCGCGGCCATGGAGGACGATCGCCAGGCTCTGGCCGTCGGGGGAGAGGGCGGGCGCGCCGGTGGTCCAGGAGAGGTCCTGCCAGAGGACTCCCTCCCGCGCCGCCGGGTGGAGGCGCCGTTCGGCCTCGACCGCCTGCCAGGTCAGCTCGGCGGTGAAACGGCCGTAGAGGTCGGCGGGGGATTCGCCGTAGACCCCCTTGAAGGCCTCGTCGAAGCTGCGCTCCCGTTTCGCCGACAGACGGGCCCAGAGCTTGGGGAGGCTGCCGCCGCCGGCCCGGGCGTCGAGCCATTCGAGGTAGGCCGAGCCCATGAGATAGGCCATGGACCCGCCCATCCAGCTGCGGTCGCCGTTCAACGCCCCGTAGCTCGGCAGCTTCCCCTGCTGCGCCCGGCGGCGCAGGATCGCCGCCCGGAGGTCGCCGTTGGGGCGCCCCGAGGCGGTGAGCCGGCCCTCGACCAAGGTGGCATACCCCTCGGTCACCCAGCGCGGCGACTTGATCGCCACCGGGCCGGCGGGAAGGAAGGGATAGAGGGCTCGTTCGAGCGGGTTGCGCGACGGTCGCAGCAAGTGGACCAGGTGGGTGCCCTCGTGGGTGAGGAGCAGCTCGCTCCAGTCGCTATAGTGGCCGATGACCGACTCCGGCCCCGGAGGGCTCGTCCACAGCACGATGCGGGGCCAGCCGAGGAAGGGGTAGGCGGAGCCGTTGGCGTCGGCAACGGGATCGGAGACCAGGACGTCGATCGTCTCCGGCGGCCGGTACCCCACCTCCTCCTCGACCCGCGCCCAGATCGATTCGAGCCGCGCCGCCGCATGCCGGGTCCAGGTCTCCGACTCGGCCGGGTAGTGAATGCGGAAGTGCGCGGTGGTGAGGGTCTGCCAGCGGGCGTCGGGTCCCTGGGCGCTGGCCGGAACCGGGAGGAACAGAAGGCAGAGGAGGACGAGGAGGAACGAAGCGGGGCGGCCCATGCCCCCTACTCTATGGGAGAAGGGGCCGCCCCGTTCGAAGATCGGCCTACGCGCCCGGCTTCGGCGGCAGGTCGCGGGCCTGAGGGTCGTCCTGGAAACCGTGGTGGTTGTGGCTCCCATCGCAGAAGGGCTTGTTGTTGGACGCCCCACAGCGGCAGAGCGAGACCACGGTACGGCCACCCAGGCCGTAAGCCTTACCCGTCGGGTCGAAGATCTGGAGGTTGTCCCCCTCCAGGCGGAAGGGGCCGTTCCTGTTCACGGTGATCTTGGTATCGGGCATTCTCTCTCCTCTCCGGGGCACTCGCGCCCGGCAACGTGCTCAAGAGTTTCCTATCGGGCTCTTTCCGTCAACCCTGGAGGAACGGTCTCTCGCGGGTCTCAGGCTGGAAAAGGTCTTAAGAGAAGACTGGCAGTTGGGCTTCTTTCGCTTCTGGAGCTCGACCGGAGATTCTCGCCTTCTCGTCGACGATAGCGGCCAGTATGGGTGAGAGATTCGCCCGATGGGTGGCTCGGCTCTTCATCAGGCGTCTGGCACCTTGAGCCAGGAGCTCGGCGTTGCCGGTCGCCGACTCGGGCATCCCTTCGTATACTGCGGCGAAAAGTGGCATCCCCAACTCGATTGCGGCCCTTCCAGCCTCATAACTACCGCCACGCGCTCCCGCCTCGATCAGGACCATGGCGAGCGACAGGCCGCAGATCGTGCGGTTGCGCTGCATGGCATGGTGGACGCTCCAAGGAAGACCCGGTAGAAATTCACTTACGATCACGGCTCGCTCGGCATCCCACACGTCGCGCAGCTCCTGCTTCACCTTGAAATGGAGGATACCCTCGGCCAGCACCACCGTCGTGGTGCCCCCTACCTCCAGGGCGGTGCGATGCGCCGCGAGATCGACACCCGAAGCGAATCCCGACACCACGTTGAGGCCTTCTTGCGCCAGCTGACCGGAGCAGTCCTGCGCTGTGGCAATTCCCTTCTCGCTCGCATGGCGGGAGCCGCAGAAGCCGACTCCCGGCGCGCTCAGCAGAGCGGGATTACCGATGACGAAGAGGAGAGGAGGCGCCTTGTCCAGCAGCCGGGCTCTCAGGATGGCAGGGTACCCCGGGTCCGAGATCGGCAAGAGAGAGACCTGCTTGGCCTCCAGGCTCTCCACCAGCCGCCGGATTCGTTCCTCGTTCCTCTCGAACGCTTCGGACTGGGATTCCGTCAGGAACTGGCGCAGCAGGCGATCCTCCAGAGAGCTGGAGGTCTCGGCACGTCTGGCCCGGCGCAGGATGTTCTGCGCCTTGACGACGCCAATTCCCGGAGTATCAAGCAGTCGGAGGATCTGGACCGCGAGCTGGAGATTAGGCATTGGCGCTCACGTTGTCGTCGTTGCGGCAGGTCTTTTCGCAGGCCAGTCCAAGCACCGTCCGGGCGCCGGCGGATAGCAGCTCTCCTGCGACGTAATTCATGGTGACCCCGGACTGGTACAGATCGTCCACCAGGAGCACCGTGCGACCCGCGACGGAGCTCCCTACAACCCTGATGGTACCCCGAATCGTGCTCAGTTTGTCCGCCAGCAGTACGTTCTTGAGCTGCTGGCGCTCCACAGAGACGACTCCCTCGCTCAAGTCGGCCACCTTCAGTCCAGAGCTGATACCCCTGGCGAGATGCCGGGGCAGGTCGAACCGCTTGTCCGGCCTGGAGGGAGGCATGCCCACCACAGCGTCGACCTCGTCGTAGCAACTCATCGCTTCCAAGAAGGACAGGCACTCGCGGTTGAGCTCGTTCGCCGCTTCGACGGTATCCAAGGTGGGTGCGCCGTCGTAGGGCTTGGCGCGGGAGCGCAACTTGCCGATACGCGTCTGGTTCTTCTTGGGACTGCCTCCTTCGCGGTCGTAGTCCAAGGCAAACGAGAGAGGCAGGCAATCGCGAAGAGCGACGTATTGACCGACGGTCTGGTGCCAGAGGCGAACCTGCTCGAAATCGCTCTCCTCCTTAGTCCTTAGAAAGGTATAGCAACGACCGGCCCGACCCTCTCGGACTCCGATCGTGTCGACCGAGCACATCACCTCGAACGCGGTGCCCAAGGTCTCGCAAAACGGCAGGACGATGGACCATCTCTCCGACGTCGACTCTGGAGGGGGAGGGTGGAGGAGCTTCGGCCACTCGTTGGCGAGTTGCATCCGCCGTGGGCTCTTCTCGAGCATGCGCCGGAGCATCTCCGGAGTGATGCGGGATTGGCGGGAGAGTGGCATGACCGATGGCGTGGAGTCTAGCGCACTGCTACGATCCCCCACCATGGCCTGGGACGGCAAAGTCGTCTGGATCACCGGGGCCTCCTCCGGTATCGGGGAGGCCCTGGCATACTCTCTCGCCCGACGCGGGGCGCGGCTGATTCTCTCGGCTCGCGGGGAGGACCGGCTGCGCGAGGTACAGGCCGCCTGCGACCACCCGGAGGCCCATTTCGTTCTCCCGCTGGACCTCGCCGCCCCGGCGACCCTCGGGCCTGCCGTCGAGCAGGCCCTGGCGGTGGCCGGGCGGATCGACGTGCTGGTCCATGGCGGCGGGGTGAGCCAGCGGTCGCTGGTGAAGGATACGGCGGTCGAGGTGGACCGCCTTCTCTTCGAGACCAATTTCTTCGGCGCCGTGGGGCTGACCAAGGCGGTGCTCCCCTCCATGCTGGCGCGGCGGGCGGGGCACTTCGTCGTCATCTCCAGCCTGGTCGGCAAGCTCGGCACCCCGCTGCGCTCCGGCTACTCGGCTTCGAAGCATGCCCTCCACGGCTTCTTCGACTCCCTGCGCGCCGAGCTCTGGCGGGACGGTATTCAGGTCACCCTGATCTGCCCCGGCTTCATCCGCACCGCCATCACCCTGAACGCCCTGACCGGCGACGGCACCCCGCAGGGGACCATGGACCGCGCCCAGGCGCACGGCATGGCGCCCGCGGACTGCGCCGAGCGGATCGTGCGCGCCGTCGAGCGCGGCCGGGACGAGGTCCTGATCGGCGGCCGGGAGCGCTTTGCCGTCTATCTCAAGCGCTTCCTGCCCGGCCTCTTCAACCGGGTGATCCGCAAGGCCCGGGTGACCTGAGGATGGCCGCGTCCCCGAAACCCCATGTCGCCGTCGTCGGCGCCGGCTCCTTCGGCGGCTGGACGGCGCTCGCCCTCCTCGGCCGCGGCGCCCGGGTCACCCTCTTCGACGCCTGGGGCCCCGGCAACTCGCGGTCCAGCTCGGGCGGCGAGTCGCGGGTGATCCGTGGCCTGTATGGCGCCGACCGCCTCTATAGCGAGTGGGTCGCCCGCTCCTTTCCGCGCTGGCGGGAAGTCGAGGCGCGCTCGGGCATCCGGCTCTTCCATCCCCTCGGCTGCCTGTGGATGTGCGGGGAGGACGACGCCTACGCCCGCGCCTCCCTGCCGGTGCTCGCGGAGGTCGGCCTGCCTGCCACGGAGCTCTCGGTGGCCGAGGCGCGGCGACGCTGGCCACAGATCGACTTCTCCGGGATCCACAGCCTCTTCTACGAGGACCGGGCAGGCTATCTCCTCGCCCGGCGGGCCTGCCGGGTGGTGTGGGACGTGGTGGCCGCCCAGGGGGGCGAAGTGCGGCTGGCGGCGGTCCGGCCGGGGCCGCTCGCCGAGGGGTGGATGACCGGGCTCACCCTGCCCGACGGCACGGTCTTTCCGGCCGACGCCTGTGTCTTCGCCTGCGGCCCGTGGCTCGGCCGTCTCTTCCCGGAGGAGGTGGGAGAGCGCATCCTCCCCACCCGACAGGAGGTCTTCTTCTTCGGCCCGCCGGAGGGGGACCCCCGATTCGACGAGGGGAGCTGCCCGATCTGGATGGACATGTCGGGCGAGCGGATCTTCTACGGTATTCCGGGGACCGAGAGCCGCGGTTTCAAGATGGCCGACGATACCCGCGGGGTGCCGATCGACCCCACCGCGGACGACCGCATTCCCACCCCCGCCCGCCTCGCCGAGGCGCGGGAGCACCTGGCTCGCCGCTTTCCCGCCCTGGCCGGCGCCCCGCTCGTCGAGTCGCGGGTCTGCCAGTACGAGAACACCCCGGACGGCCAGCTGCTGATCGATCGCCACCCGGCGGCCGGGAACGCCTGGCTGGTGGGTGGCGGCTCGGGCCACGGCTTCAAGCTCGGCCCGGCGGTGGGCGAGCACGTGGCCGGTCTGGTCTTCGACGGCGCCTCCACCCTGCCGCCGCTCCGGCTGGCCCACCGCGCTCCCGGGGAGATGCTGCAAAATCAGTTCACGGCCGGGAGGGGATAGCCCTGGGCTCGGGGCGCCCGGCCTCCTCGGATCAAGGCGCGCCAGACCCCCGACTGCCATACCGTACTATGTCAGTCCGTCTGCAAACTGACACAGTATGAAATCTTTCGGCCCCTTCGCGCGTCCGCTCTTGTAACTCTCCCCGCCCCCCTTCCGTTCTGTAGAGAGGATGACGACGGGGATCGAGGAGGTCGTCGCGCGCTACCAGCGGCGGGTGTTCACGTTCGCCCGCTACTTCCTCGGTCACCGGGAGGAGGCGGAAGACGTGACCCAGGAGGTGCTGGTCCGGCTGTGGCGGCATGCGGAGGGGCTCGACGCCGAGCGCCTGGGCAGCTGGCTGCTCAAGGTGACGCGCAATGCCTGCTACGACCGGCTGCGCCAACGGCGCTCCGCCGCCGCGGTGGTCGCTCCGGACCTCGACGCCGAGGTGGCCGAGGCGGCGGTGAGCGACGATCCCGATCCCGCGGCGCAGGCCGAGGCCGCCGAGTTCCGGCACCAGCTCGTCGCCGCCCTCGGCCGGCTGGACGAGCCCTACCGGAGCGTCCTCATCCTGCGCGAGATCCAGGACTTGCAGTATCAGGAGATCAGCGACGCCCTGGAGATGCCGCTCAACACCGTTCGCGTCAACATCCACCGCGGACGACAGCGGCTGCGCGAGCTGCTCAAGGAGGTGTACGGTCATGTCGCCACGGCCTGAAGACGAATCCTGCGCGGCGGTGCTGCCGCTCCTCGAAGCCTACCTGGACGGCGAGCTCTCTCCCGCCGCGGCCGCCCCGGTGCGCGACCACCTCGCGAGTTGCCCCGCCTGCGCCGCCGAGCTGCGCCTCGCCACCGCCATCCGGGACGGCCTGCGCGGTCTCCCCGAGCTCGATGCCCCGCCCACGGTGTTGCTGCGGGTGCGGCAGGAGGCTGGAAGAGCCGGCGTGCTGGCGTTTCGGCCGCCCCAACCGGCGCTCCGCCGGCCGCGCCTCGCCGCCCTGGCGGCCGTCCTCGCCGTCGCCCTCCTCGGCGCGACGCTCCTCTTCCAACTGCTGCGGAGCCCTCAGCCGGTCCAGCCCACCCCCCAGGAGATCGCCCAGGCGACCGCGCAGGCGCGCTATGCCCTGGCCTACATCGGCAGGGTGAGCCGGCGGGCCGGGCTGGAGCTCAAGGACGAGATCCTGCCGCGCCACCTGGTGGAGCCGGCCGCCCGCACCCTCTCCCGCTCGCTGGGGGAGACCCCCGAACCCGATGCCGCCCCACGACAAGGGAGCTGACGACATGTCGATCCGAGCCACTCTCTGCCTTCTGCTCCTCACGTTCGCCGGCATGGCTGCCGCTCCGGCAGCGGGGGCCGCTCCCGCTCCGCCGCCCTCCCCCGGCGCCCTGCCGTTCAGCGAGCTGGAGATCTTCGCCCGCAAGGACCTGACGACCGAGATCAACCTCTCGGGGGCGCTCTTGAAGCTGATCGGCAATGCCACCCGCGAGGACGATCCCGAGTTCGCGAAGCTCGTCTCCGGCCTCCAGGCGATCCGGGTGCAGGTGGCGCCGCTCAAAGATCTGGACGCCGAGAAGGTGCGCGCCCGGATGGACCACACCGTCGGCTGGCTCGAAGCCCAGGGTTGGACGGCGGTGGTGCGGACCAAGGAGAAGGGCGAGGAGACCTACATCTACACCCGCGAGATCCAGAACCAGATCGTGGGGCTCGCGGTGCTGTCGCTCGAACCGGGCAAAGAGGCGGCGGTGATCAATATCGTCGGCCGGCTCGACCCCGACCAGATCGGCCGCCTCGGCCGCGGCCTGCACGTCCCCCAGCTCGAAAAGGTCACCCCCAAGGACAAGACCCATCCCCGGGACGCCAAGCGCCCCGGCTGACCCGCCGGCTGACCCCGAGGTGATCCGCGACCTCTACATCGTCGCCCTGAACCCCAAAGAGCTGTCCCTCATCCGGGTCAGCGGTCGCCAGATGGTGCGGCTGGCGAAGCACCCCGCTTGACGTAGCGGTCGAGCCACTGGTCGGTCTCCCAGAGCAGATGGAGCACCGACTCGCGCGCCCGGTAGGTGTGGGCCTCGTAGGGCAGGAGGACGAGGCGGGCCGTCCCTCCCAGGCCCTTGATGGCGTTGTAGAAGCGCTCGCTCTGGACGGGATCGGTCCCCGAGTTGTTGTCGGCCTGGCCGTGGACGAGGAGGATGGGCGTGGTGACCTGGTCGGCGTGCTGGAAGGGCGACATGTCGGTGTACACCGAAGGCGCCTGCCAGAGCGAACGCTCCTCGGCCTGGAAGCCGAAGGGGGTGAGGGTGCGGTTGTAGGCGCCGCTCATCGCCACCCCGGCGGCGAACAGGTGCGAGTGGGCGAGGAGGTTGGCGGTCATGAAGGCGCCGTAGGAGTGGCCGGCGGCGGCGATCCGGCCGCGCTCGGTCACCCCCCGCCGCACCACCTCGTCGACCGCCGCCGTGGCGTCCGCCACCAGCTGCTGCACATAGGTGTCGTTGGGCTCCTCCTCCCCCGCGCCGACGATCGGCATGCTGGGATTGTCGAGCACGGCATAGCCGCGGAGCACCCAGAGCATCGGCGAATACCAGGCGATCTGCTCGAAGCGGTAGGGCGAGGGGGTCACCTGGCCGGCCGCCTCGGCGCTCTTGAACTCCTCGGGATAGGCCCAGAGAAGAAGCGGCAGCGGGCCGTCCTCGGGGCGGTGCCCGGCGGGCAGGTAGAGGGTGGCCGAGAGCTCCACTCCGTCCGCCCGGCGATAGTGGATCACCTCCTTGTGCACCCCGGCGAGCTGCGGCGCCGGGTTGGGGAAGGTGGTGATCTGCCGCTGCGTGCCGGCCTTCCAATCGCGCACGAAGTAGTTCGGCGGCTCGCTGACCGATTCGCGGCGCAGGAGGAGGGTCCGGCCGGCCGGGTCGAGCAACTCCAACGGCTGCTCGAAGTAGGGGGCCGCCGAATGGAACAGCCGGCGGGTCTTGTACGTGGCGCGCCCGGCCTTCCCTTCGGTGCCGAGATCGAGGGCGTCGAGGAACGGCTGCTCCCCCTCGGGCGAGGCGCCGAGGCCGGCGAAGAAAAGAGTGCTCCCCTCGATGCGCAGGACCGGCCGGCCGTAGGCGTTCGGCACCGTCAACGGCTCCCCGGGATCGCCGTAGCGGTCCTCCGACGAGCGGTCGAAGAGCAGCGCCGGCGCCGTTCCGGCGGGGGCGTCGGGCTGGACGATCCAGGTGCGGGTGCGGCGGGTCTTGCGCCAGGACTCGGTCACCAGGGCCAGGTTGCCGTTCCCCCAGGCCACCTCTTCCAGCCGGTAGCCCAGGTTGGCGAGCACCTTGGGCGGCCCTGCGAAGGGGGCCGCGAGCTGCTGGACGGCGTCGCGCAAATCCGTCTTCTGCCGGGAGTCGCCGCCGTCGAGCGCCTCGACCCAGGCGACGGTCGCCGGCGCATCGGCGCGCCAGTGCAGGCTCCGCGCTCCCGCCGGCACGCTGTCGAAGGCGATCGGCACCTCTTCGCGGAGAGGCAGATCGGCGATCTGCCGTACCGGCGCGCCCGCCGCGTCCCACACTTCGACCCGGCGCGGGAACCGCTCCTGCGGCACGAGGTAGGAGTAGGGTCGATGGAGGGTCTCGACCAGCAGGTACCGGCCGTCGGGCGACGGGGAGGCGCGGCGCAGGCCCGGGCTGCCGAGCCGGACGACCTTGCCGTCCAGGTCGACGCGGGCGAGCTGGACGGTCAGGTAGTGCTCGAAGAGCGCCTCGTCGTAGGTGTTCTTGAGCAGGTCCTGGTAAGTGCGGGCCGGCGCGGCGCGCCCCGCCGTCTCCTGCTCCACCGGACCCGCCGGGACCGGCGGCGCGGGCGGTTCCGTGCCGCGGCCCTCGGGCACCAGGGCGCAGAGCAGGGAGCGGTTGTCGGCCAGCCACTGGGGACCGGCGTTCCAGGTCAGGCTCAGGCGGGCGTCGCTCACCCGCGCGGCCCGGCCGGTCGCGACGTCCAGGACCCAGAGCTCGATCCCCGCCTTGCCGGTCAGGGTGAAGGCGGCGTGCCGGCCGTCGGGAGACCAGGTCAGGTTACCGATCCGCGCCGCGGCAAGGCCGGTCACCGGGCGCTCGGAGAGGTCGGCGAGATGCACCAGCCGCATCCCCGTGAAGTAGGGCCGGCGGCTCTGGCCGTCGATCTGCGGGTTGATGCGCAGGCCGGCCAGCCGCAGCTCCCGCTGGGCGAGCTCGGCGATGGGCGGCAGGCTCTCGTACGACAGCACCAGCATCCACTGCCGGGTGGGGTCGATCCGCACCAGCGGGGTGCGCGGGGCGTCCACGACGTCGATCAGGACCTTGGGCGGCGTGCGGTACTCGGCCGGGCCGGCCTCCTGAGCAGCGGCGGTGTGCGCGAGGAGGGCTCCCAGCGGCAGCAGGAGCAGGACGGCGGCGAGACCCAGGCGGCGAGACGACGGCGAACAAAAGGCGCGTGCCATGACGAATCCCCCTTCTTCGGGCAGTGCTCTGCTCTCGCTATATATCTGAAATCAGGTGTCGAAAGAAGGGGGCGGCGGAGACGGGGGAGTACAGGCCTTCGCGGATGGCATGGAACTCGAGCGGAAACTTGGGCATGAGCCGCTAGGCGTGCCTCAGCAGGGAGACCACGTCATGCCCATTGGCATAGATCATGACCGCCGCGAGGACCACCATCCCCAGCACCGTCAGAGGCGCCCGCAGGCGAACCAGGCGGGGGAACAGCTCTTCCAGGCACCCCATGAGGATCTGGCCGCCGTCGAGCACGGGGATGGGCAGCAGGTTGAGCACGGCGAGCGATATAGAGAGGGAGAGCGCGAATTCGACGAAGGTTCCTTGTGTCGCTGCCTGACTGTTCCCCGTGACCATGATTCCGACGACTCCCGCGATTGCGCCCGGGTGGGTCAACATCCCAGCCAGAGAAGCGAGGATCTGCCCGCACCCTTCTGTAATCTGCACGAAGGGGAGGACCAGGACCGTGTAGAGCGAGGCTCCATACCGGGACCCGTCGAGCACCGCCAGGACCGGCAGAGCGGCCGCCAAATTGGCGAGCGGCCCGCCCAGGAAGTAGAGGACCCGCCGCCCCAGCGGGAAGGCCCGGAACTCGTCGGGATCGGCGACCGCCGGGAGCACGAAGCCGCCGAGCGGCAGTGCCCGCAACGAATACTCCGTCCCCCGCCACTGCCGGCTCCAGAGCTTCGGGCCGAAGCCGACGGAGAAGCCGGCGACGGGGATGCCCACCCCCTTCGCCGCCGCCAGATGGCCGGCCTCATGGATCAGGATCAGCAGTCCCAACAGGACGAGTGTTGCCAGGTAGCCCATGGTCCATCCTCTCGATCCGCGTCTTTGGTGTTCGGCGGCCTTCTCATTCTACCAGCCGCCGGCCCCACCGAAGTGACTCCCTCGGTTTTCAGAACGGTCCCCGTGGCTAAAAGGTGGCCCCTCTAGGAGTTGGGATAAGATTCGTCTTCCTTTGAGACCGCAAGATGTGCTTTTTACGCACTTTCCCTTGACTTCTAGCTACCGGTAAGTACCATTGTCTCCGCTGGAACGAATTTTACCAGGCCGGTGACGGCCTGGACAAGAGAGGATGGAGGAGGGCTCCCGGATCAGGAGAGCCCCCCTCCGGGTGTCGCCCTAACCGAGAAGCGGAGGAGATCCAAATGAGCACCGCCATCCATCGACCGGGCCGTCCCACGAGGCAACCTCGCCGAGGCATGGCGCTCCTGACCGCCAAGATCGTCCGCTGGCTGGCCCTGAGCAACAGCCTCGCCTTGCAGCTCGACCAGCTGCCACCGCAGTTCCAGGAGCTGTTCACCCATTTTCAGTCGTTGCTGGGAGACGCGCAGGTGCTCTCGGAGCGCCTCACGGTCCTGCAGGCAGAGACGGATACCTCTCTGTGCCAGGGCGACACGATGATCTCGGCCGGCGACGACATCTTCAACCGGCTGAGCCTGGCCCTGCGCGCGGTCCACGGGCCGGAGAGCCCGCGCCTGCGCGAGTTCGGCCTGAAGCCGCAGGCCAAGCGCGGCCGGAAGAAGAAGGTTGTGGAGATGGTGCCCGAAGGTGACCCGCAGGGGGTTGGACAGTAGAGGAGAAGGCGTAGACCTTTCTCATCTCAAGCCAGGGAAGGAGAGGACAGCCTCGCGAGTCTCGGCGCTCAACCCCAAGCCATGGATGAAAGCCAGCTGCAGCAGCGCCTGTGACCGGCGTGGGGCGTTAAAGGCACGCGCCAGTTCGTTGTCCCGTTCCCGGACGAGCCGGTAGATCGCCAGGTAGCGCTCATGTGCAGTCCTCTTCGAATCGGCGGAGATCCGCTCGACATCGGTGAGGACGCGCCGGCAGAAGCGGTCGAGAGCCATGGAGCTGAGCTCTCGGAAGACCTTCCAGTCGGATTCGGGGAAGTCAGGCATGGCGGAAGCGTACCAAAGAAGCGTCGTTAAGACACACCACAAACCTAGACTCAATTGTCGTCGGACCGGTCTGCGACGACGTGATGACGAAGACTGGGGGGAGGCCTTCCGGCCTCCCCCTCACACCGCTCGACCTCATCTTACTTCGCCGCAGCAGACGGCGTCACCTCCTTCGCTCCCAGCGCCCCGGCCCCCGGCGACTGAACCTCTATGGGCGGCGGCGGTGGAGTCTGTGGCGGTTGTACCGGCGGCGGCGGGTTCGTGCCGTCGGTCTTGCGCCGCTTCGGGACCTTTCTCGGCTGTAGACCGAAGCCCACGAGGTTTTGGTTGCGCAGCCCGAGCTTCCCCTTGAGCTGCGTTGCCAGACGCTCGTGGAGGTCGACACTCTTGAGGAAGATCGCCCGGCGCTGCTGTGTCGTATCCTGGAGCTTGCCGCGGAGCAACTTCTGTTGGTTATCCAGTTCCTTCGCCTCCGCGACCATGACTTCGAAATCGGCCTGGTCCGCTGCGAGATGAGGTAGCTGGGGTAGAAGAGGCTTGAGCGCGTTGTTGAAGCGCTCCCACCTCCGAATGAATTCTGCAAACGCCTGTCCTGCCATGTTCCTTCTCCTCTCTTGAATGTGTTGAACCTGTCTACGTTTTTTTGATCTGTCGGCTGAAGTGCACGCTGCAACGGTTGCATCGCGCACTGCGGGTGCCGCAGTCCGGGCTGCGGAGGTCGCAGTCCAGACTGCGGCCCAGAATTCCAGACTGCGATGCTTGCAGTCCGGACTGCGGCACTTGAAGTCTGGACTGCGAGGCTTGCAGTCCAGACTGCGGCGCTTGCGGTGCGGACTGCGAGCTGGCAGCGCAGACTGCAAGGCCCGCAGTCTGCGCCGTGGGTATCTCCCTTTTGCAACCCACGGCTCCTCTCATCTCGATCACCTCCCTTCCGTGTTTTTCAAGTCCGGTACGACCACGGAAGAGACGGTAGACGAGTGCAAGGGTGAAAGTCAGCAACTCATCCGGATTTAATAACGCAGAGAGATCTGAAAGGAGGTCAACCACCGGTAGTGACAAGAGATACGGGAGAGTCGAAGCTTGAGAAAAAGCGGATGCACGAGCGCACGCCGGGAAGTCGCGCGAAATGCGATCTGTCTCTGGAGAAACTGAAATGCGAGGCGTTTTTTAATTTCCCGCCCACGGAAATTCATTTGCCGGTTCTGGTTTCTATTTTGCGGCTCGATTTGGCATTTCCAGCGGCGTGTTTCATTTATCGCAGCGGCTGGAGCGTGACGCGCACCCGTTCTTGAAGCCGGCCGTGAAATGCGGCGCACGTCGGGCGTAAGGGGTCCCATGGACCCTAGCGCGTCTCGCTGCCCGTGCTAAGGTTCGAGCATGAGCTCGACCCGCATCCGTCAACATGTGAACGCGCCCCGCGCGGCCGTCTATCGCGCGCTTCTCGATGCGCGCGCGGTCGCGACGTGGATGGTGCCGGACGGCATGACCAGCCAGATGCATACGTTCGAGCCCCACGAAGGGGGCGCGTTCCGGATCTCGCTCACCTATGACGAACCGACCGGGACCGGGAAGACGACCGCGCACACCGACACGCACCACGGCCGTTTCGTGAAGCTGGTGCCGAACGAGCAGGTGGTCGAGGTGGTCGAGTTCGAGACGGCAGACCCAGCGATGCAGGGCAAAATGACGATTACGATCACCCTCGTCGAGGCAGGCGGCGGCACCGACATCGTCGCCGTGCACGATGGGCTTCCGCCCGGCCTGTCGCCGGCCGACAACGAGACCGGCTGGCGGATGTCCTTGGCGAAGCTCGCGGCGCTCGTCGAGGTCGTCTCTCAGGAATCGAGGGTAGCGGCCGTCCGGGAGCTTGAGGCGATGGCTCTGCCGGTCGGCGAGCCGGACCAACTGGAAAGGGAGTCGGTTCCGGAGCCGGAGCTTCTCCATTGATCCTGGTCGATGCCAACATCTTTATGTATGCCGTCGGAGCCGATCGTTCTACAGGCACGCGACGCTATCCGGCCGGCCTCCGGACTTGGCTGAGCTCGACCAACACCTTACCGGGCCGCGTACCGCAGGCAAACGGCGATGTCGTCCGGCTCCAAGTACGGATAGTCCGCGAGGATCTCGTCCTGGCTTTGTCCGGCGGCGAGAAGGTCGAGAACGTCGCTAACCCTGATCCGCATCCCGCGAATGCAAGGGCGCCCCCCGCACTGGCTGGGATTGATGGTGATCCGGTCCAGCAGGTCAGCCATGGGTGCGTCCGCGAGAAGAGCGTACCAAACGGCAGGACCCGACGGCAGTACAGGATCCCGTCAAAGTCGCTTTTCTCTTCGCCCCGAAGGGCGTCGTCCCACCCGTACCGTCGCCCCTTCGGGGCTTTTGTTTTCTTGTGGTTACCTCAACCTGGGGCTCTCGCCCCAGGCTACCGACCCAAGCCCCTTCGGGGCAAGCCCGACGCAGCGGGATTGCCTTTCCGGTCGCCGCTGGCTCTGCACATAGGGCGACTTCTCAGTCCACCCTTAGCACCGCCAAAAACGCTTCCTGCGGGATGTCCACCCGGCCCACCCGCTTCATCCGTTTCTTGCCTTCCTTCTGCTTTTCGAGGAGCTTCCGCTTTCTGGAGATGTCGCCGCCGTAGCACTTGGCGATGACGTTCTTGCCCTGGGCGCGGACGACCTCGCGGGCGATGACCCGCGAGCCGATGGCGGCCTGGAGGACCACCTCGAAGAGCTGGCGGGGGATCAAGTCCTTCATCTTCTCGACCAGCACCTTGCCGCGGGCGTAGGCCTTGTCCCGGTGCACGATGAGCGACAGCGCGTCGACTGGCTCGCCGTTGACCAGGACGTCGAGCTTCACCAGGTGGCTCTGCCGGTAGCCCTCCAGGTGGTAGTCGAAGGAGGCGTAGCCGCGGGAGACCGACTTCAGGCGATCGTAGTAGTCGTGGATCACCTCGCCCAGCGGGAAGTCGTACTCGATGAGCACCCGGTCGGAGGTCAGGAATTCGAGCTTCCGCTGCTCGCCGCGGCGCTCCTCGTTCAACCCTAGGATGGCGCCCACGTACTCGGCGCGGGTCAAGATCGTCGAGCGGATGTACGGCTCTTCCAGATAGTCGATCCGCCCCGGGTCGGGGAGCTTCGAGGGGCTCTCGATCTCGGTCACCGCGCCGTCCGTCGTGTGCACCCGGTAGCGCACCCCGGGGGCGGTGGTGATGAGGTCGAGATCGAACTCGCGTTCGAGCCGCGCCTGGATGATCTCCATGTGGAGGAGCCCGAGGAAGCCGCAGCGGAAGCCGAACCCCAGGGCGGTCGAGCTCTCGGGCTCGAAGGAGAAGGCGCCGTCGTTCAGGCGCAGCTTGTCGACGGCGTCGCGCAGGCCCTCGTAGTCGTCGGCGGTGACCGGGTAGAGGCCGGCGAAGACCATCGGCTTGACCAGCTGGAAGCCGGGGTAGGCGCTCTCGGCCGGACGGTCGGCGTGGGTCAGGGTGTCGCCCACCTGCGCCTCGTGGATGTCCTTGATGCCGGCGTAAAGGAAGCCCACCTCGCCCACCGAGAGCGATTCGACGGGCACCGGCTTGGGGCCGAAGGCTCCCAGCTCGTCGACCTCGAAGATGGCGGAGGAGGCCATGAAGCGCACCCGGTCGCCCGGGCGGAAGGTCCCCTCGAACACCCGTACCAGGCAGCCGACCCCGCGGTAGGGGTCGTACCAGGAGTCGAAGAGGAGCGCCTTCAAGGGAGCGTCGGGATCGCCCTCGGGGTGCGGCACGTCGCGCACCACCCGTTCGAGGACGTCCTCGATGCCGATTCCGGCCTTGGCCGAGGCGAGGACCGCGTCGTGGGCCTCGATGCCCACCATGTTCTCGATCTGCTCCCTGACCCGGTCGGGCTCGGCCGCCGGGAGGTCGATCTTGTTGATCACCGGGACCAGGGCGAGATTGCCGTCGATCGCCAGATAGGCATTGGCGAGGGTCTGCGCCTCGACCCCCTGGGCGGCGTCGACGACGAGGAGCGCCCCCTCGCAGGCGGCTAAGCTCCGCGACACCTCGTAGGAGAAGTCGACGTGGCCGGGGGTGTCGATGAGGTTGAGCTGGTAGGTCTCGCCGTCCTGCGCGCGGTAGCGCAGGCGGACCGCCCGCGCCTTGATGGTGATGCCGCGCTCGCGCTCCAGGTCCATGTCGTCCAGCACCTGGGCGGTCATCTCCCGCTCTGAGAGCGCCCCGGTCTTCTCCAGGATGCGGTCGGCGAGCGTCGACTTGCCGTGGTCGATGTGGGCGATGATCGAGAAGTTGCGGATGCGTTCGTGCGGTTGCATGGGGCAGAGGCTCGGGGAGAAAACGCCCGGCGGCGGCAAAATATGCCGCCGCCGGGGAGGGGCATCCTACTCTACCCGGCCGTCGGGGACGAGCAGACGGGTGCGGCCCTCCCCCTCTCCCGGTGGTCCGGGGGGGTTGTCAGTCGGGGGGTGAGGGGCTTCTGTGTCCGCGTGATCGTGATCAGCGCCACCCCTGAGACGATGACCAGGGCGGCTACGGCGGTCCGCGCGGTGAGCGGCTCGCCGGCCAGGGCCCAGCCGAGGACGACCGCGACCAGCGGGTTGATGTAGGAGTAGGTCGAGACCAGGGCCGGCGAGGCGTTGCGCAGCAGCCAGAGGTAGGCGGTGAAGGCGACGACCGCCGCCACCACCAGGTAGGCGAAGGCGAGGACCGAGCGGGTCGAGGCCTGGGCGAGGTGGAGCTCCGAGAGCTCGCCCAGGAGCGCCCCGGAGACGAGCATCATGGCGCCGCCGGCGAGCATCTGGATGCCGGTCGCCAGGAGCGGCGAGGCGGGGAGCGCCGCCCGCCGCGAGTAGAGCGAGCCGGCGGCCCAGCCGATCGAGGCCAGGGTGAGGAGCGTCGTCCCCCAGAGATCGACCCCGCCCGTACCCGTACCGGGCCGCACCAGGAGGGCCACCCCGGCGAGGCCGAGCACGATCCCCACCGAGACCGGGAGGCTCGGGCGCCGGTCGCCCTGGAAGAGCCAGGCGAGGATCACGAGGAAGAGCGGGGTGGTCGAGACCAGCAGGGCGGCGAGGCCGGACTCGACCCGCTTCTCGGCGATCACCACCAGGCCGTTGCCGACGAGGAGGAGCATCAGGCCGGAGATCGCGGCCGAACGCCAATGGAGGGCCCGCACCCGCTCGCCGCCGCGCAGGGCGGACCAGGCGAGGAGCACGCCGCCGGCGATCAGGAAGCGGAAGCCGCTCATGGTGAGCGGCGGCAGGGTCTGGACGGCGAAGCGGATGGCGAGGTAGGTCGACCCCCAGATGAGGTAGACGAGCCCCATGGCGAAGGCGATCTTCCACTTCGGTGCGGTGTCAGGCATGGGCCACCTCCTCGACGAGGGCCTCGACTTCCGGCTCGGTCGTTACGGTCTTTTCCAGGGAGGACGCCGGGGCGTCGATCGGCAGGCGGGCGGTCTCGTAGACGGTCTCCAGGACCACGGTGGTCCGCGTGCGCACCGGCCCCACCGCGGCGAAGCCGCCGCGCAGGAGGCGGCCGAGGCTCTTGGCGTCGGCGGTGCGGACTTTGACCAGGAAGCAGTCCTCTCCGGCGATGTGGTGGACCTCCTGCACCTCGGGGATCGCGGCCAGGAGATCCCCGGCGCGGCCCTCGTTGTTTGGCGACTCGTCGCGGACGGAGACATAGGCGAGGACGCCCAGCCCCAGGGCCTCGGGGTCGAGCCGCACCTCGTAGCCGCGGATGACCCCGCGCGCCTCCAGCTTGCGGATGCGCTCCAGGATGGCCGAGGGGGCCATCCCCAGCTGGCGGGCGATCTCGGCGTTGCTCGTCCGGGCGTTCTTCTGAAGGATGTTCAGGATTTCACGGTCGTTGGCGTCGATCATGCGTCACCTCTCATGCTGAAGAGATGATCCTACGGATAGACCACCTCTGTCAAGAGGATCGTTCTGCAAAGAGCCTTGTGGACCGACGGATGTTCTGTTGTTCAGCCTGTAGCGTCGATCGGCATGCGGCTTTCGGCCTCGGCGAGCAGCGGATCGTCGGCGAGGCCGCGCCGATTTCGCAGCAGGGCGGCGAAGGCGATCATGGCCGCGTTGTCGCCCGACCAGGCGAGGGGGACGAGCCGGAGGTCGACGCCCCGGCGGGCGGCCCAGGTGGTGAGCTCGCGACGAAGGAGCCGGTTGGCGGCCGCCCCGCCGGAGACCGCAAGGAGGTCCAGAGGGGGGCGGCCGGGGAGGCGGAGCAGGCGGTCGAGCCGGTCGACCACCTGGGCGACGGCGGCGGACCGGAAGCCGGCCAGGAGGTCGAGGACCTCCAGAGGGATCTCCTCCTCCTTCTGGGCGCCGAGTTGGAGCGGTCCCAGCCGCGCCTCCAGGCGCTCGATCTCCAGCAGGGCCTGGCTCTTCAAGCCGGAGTAGGAGAAGTCGAGGCTCCCCGCGCACTCGGGGATCGGCAGCGGGCGGGCCGCCGGATCGCCCCGCTCGGCGAGCTCGTCCACCCGCGGCCCCTGGGGGTAGGGGAGGCCCAGGCGCTTGCCCACCTTGTCGAAGACCTCCCCCATGGCGTCGTCGCGGGTTTCGCCCAGGGTCGCCACCGTCACGCCGCCCGCGGTCACGTCGAACAGGCTGCTATGTCCTCCGGAGAGGACGAGGCCGGTGAAGCGGTCGGGGAGCGGCTCGGCCGGCGGGGTGGGAGCGGGGCCGGGCTGGAGGAAGGGGGAGTAGAGGTGCCCCTCCAGGTGATGGAGGGCGTGAAAGGGGCGCCCCAAGGCATAGGCCATCGCCTTGCCGAGTGAGAGCCCGACGAGGAGGGCGCCGACCAGGCCGGGGCCGCGAGTGGCGGCCACGACGTCGATCTGCGCCAACTCGACCCCGGCCGCGGCGAGCGCCTCCCGGCTGACCGGCGGCCAGTTGCGCAGATGCTCGCGCGAGGCGATCTCCGGCACCACCCCGCCGTAGGGGCGGTGGGCCGCGAGCTGGCTGGAGACGACCGAGGCGAGGACCCGGCCGGCGCCGTCCACTACGGCGCAGGCGGTGTCGTCGCAGGAGGTCTCGATCCCTAAGACCAACGGGGAAAACAAAAACCCTGCCGGGGCAGGGTTCTCGCGCCGGGAGATCGCAGGGGGGGCAGGCGGGGAGGTCGGGCTCAGCCGGCCGCCCCGGTATCCTCGGCGCTCTGACCCTCGGTGGTGCCCTCGGCCTTCGGGATGTTGATCGGCTCGTAGACCGGGATCTCGAAGTGGAGGGTGTTGTGGCAGAAGTCCTTCCACTCGTCGGTCACGGCGTCGAAGATGATGTTCTCGTCGAGGAAGATGCCGTGGGTGACGATGTAGGTCTCCTGGATATAGAGGATGGAGTCGTCGTCGAGCACGGTGTCGACCTCGATCTCCTTGCCGTCGACCTCTTTCTTCTCCTTGCGCGCGTTCTCCCCCTTCTCGGTCCACTGGGGGTAGGCCCGTAAGTCCTTGAGGAGGTAGGCTTTGCAGTATTTGCCCATTTCCATGATCGTTCTCCCGGTATTTCTGGGGCCGCAGAGGCGCGGCCTCACTTAAGGTTTAGTGCGCCGCCGAGGCAAGGCGGGACAGCCCTGATAGACTACATCCCCCGCTCCGGGGCCGCAACGGCACCGGCTCCCATGGCCCGGATGGCCCGGATGGTCCGGCTCCCCGAGACAGACCGGCGGCAGGACGAGGTCGACGAGAGGATCGCGCATGTCCCTGCGTTTCGGCATCAACGGCGTGGGCCGTATCGGCCGCGCCCTGCTGCGCCTGGCGCAGAGCACCCAGGGCCGGGAGGAGCTGGTGCCGGCGGCGCTCAACGACGTCGTCCCGGCCGGAGTCCTCGCCCGCCTGCTCGCCCGGGACACGGTCCACGGCCCCTTCCCCGGCACGGTCGAGTCCTCCGGACGGCTCCGCTTGGACCCGAGGACCGGCGACTGGCTGCGCGCAGCGCCCGAAGGAGCCGGCCCGCAGGGTCCAACGGAGCCGGGGATCGCGATCGGCGGACGGGAGGTGCCGGTCTTCGCCGCCGCGGAGCCGGCGGAGATCCCCTGGGAGAGCGCTGGAGTCCAGGTGGTGGTCGAGGCGACAGGGAGGTTCCTCCCCCGCTCGCGCGCCGCGGCGCACCTCCGGGGACCGGTGCGGAACGTCATCCTCTCCGCCAACCCCGACCCCGCCGACCCGGTCGACGCCGAGCTCTGCTTCGGCGTCAACGAGGGCGATTTCGACCCCCGGCGGCAGGCGGTGGTCAGCAACGCCTCCTGCACCACCCACTGCCTGTCCCTGGTGGCGAAGGTTTTGCACGACCGCTTCGGCATTCGCCGAGCGCTCATGAACACGGTCCACAGCTACACCGAGAACCAGCGCCTGCTCGACTCGGCGCACCCCGATCCGCGGCGGGCGCGGGCGGCGGCGCAGAACATCATCCCGATCGAGACGACGACGCCCGGGGCGCTCGGGAAGCTCCTGCCGCCTCTCGCCGGGCGGGTGGCCGGCCTCGCGGTGCGGGTGCCGACCCCGGCGGTGGCGATGCTCGACCTGGTCGCCCAAGTGGAGCGCCCGGCGGAGGTCGCGGCGGTGCAGGACGCCTTCCGCGCCGCCGCGGCCGGGGAGCGCGGCCGCTACCTGGCCGTCACCGAGGAGGAGCTGGTCTCCTCCGACTTCGTGGGCGATCCGCACTCGGCGGTGGTCGATCTGCCGCTCGTCCAGGTGGTGGACGGCCACCTGGTGCGGGTCGTCGCCTGGTACGACAATGAATGGGGCTATGCCAACCGGCTGCTCGACCTGCTGCTCCGGATCGCGCGGGCGTAATCTTATATAGGGATAGGGAGAGATGATCCGATGCCTGAGCTGCTGACGCTGGAAGACCTGGATCTCGGAACGCTCGCCGGCCGGCGGATCTTCGTGCGGGTCGACTTCAACGTCCCCCTCTCCCCTCAGGGCGAGGTGCTGGACGCCACCCGCCTCGAGGAGGCGCTCCCCACCCTGCGCGAGCTCCTGGCGGCCGGGGGCCGGTTGATTCTCGCCTCCCACGCCGGCCGCCCCAAGGACGCCCCCGACCCGCGCTACAGCCTGCGGCCGGTGGCGGCGAAGCTCCAGGAGCTCCTCGGCCGGCCGGTCGCCTTCGCCGCGGACTGCGTGGGGGAGGCGGCGGAGAAGGTCGCCGCCGGTCTCGCCCCGGGGGGGATCGCCCTGCTCGAGAACCTGCGCTTCCACGCCGGGGAGAAGAAGAACGACCCCGCCTTCGCCGCCCAGCTCGCCGCCCTGGCCGAGGTCTACGTCGACGACGCCTTCGGCAGCGCCCACCGTGCCCACGCCTCGGTGGTGGGGATGCCCGAGCGGCTGCCCCGGAAGGCGGCGGGCCGGCTCCTGGTGCGCGAGGTGACCGCCCTCTCCCGCCTCCTGGGCGAGCCGGAGCGCCCCTTCGCCACCATCCTCGGGGGGGCGAAGATCGAGGACAAGATCGACACCCTGGAGAACCTCCTGCCGCGGCTCGACCTGTTGCTGGTGGGGGGCGGCATGGCGAACACCTTCCTCGCCGCCCAGGGGCACGACATGGCCGCCTCGCTGGTCGAGACCGACCGTCTGGAGGTGGCCCGGGACATTCTGGCGCGCGCCCGCGGCCGCGGTCTGGAGGTGGTGCTGCCGACCGACCTGGTGGTCACCGACGACTTGGAGGCGAAGACGAGGATCGAGACCGTCGCCGCCGGGGAGGTGCCCAGGGGCACCAAGGCGGTCGACATCGGCCCCGCCACCCGGGAGGCCTTCGCCGCCGCCATCGGCCGCGCCCGCACCCTGTTCTGGAACGGCCCCATGGGGGTGTTCGAGAAGCCGCCGTTCGACGCCGGCACCCGCGCCGTGGCCCTAGCCCTGGCGCACTGCCCGGGGTTCTCGGTCCTGGGCGGCGGCGAGACGGTGGCGGCGGCGCGGCGGGCAGGGGTGACCGAGCGGGTCGGTCACGTCTCGACCGGCGGCGGGGCGGCGCTCGAATTCCTCGCCGGCAAGACCCTCCCCGGGGTCGCCGCCCTGGAGCGTTCGCGATGAGCCCCGTGCGCAGACGCCGGCTGGTCGCCGCCAACTGGAAGATGAACCTGCTGCGCGCCGACGCGCTCGCCTGGTGCCGGACGGTGCGCCGCGGCTTTCACGACTCGCCGCTGCGGGCGGTGGTCTTCCCCTCCTTTCCCCTCCTCCCGGCAGTGGTCGCCGAGCTCGCCGAGAGCGAGGTGGCGGTGGGCGCCCAGGACCTCCATCCGGCCGAGAAGGGGGCGCACACCGGGGACGTCTCGGCCGCCCAGCTGCGCGACGCCGGCTGTACCTGGGCGCTCTGCGGCCACAGCGAGCGCCGGCGGGACCACGGCGAGGACGACGCCCTGGTCATGGCCAAGGTCGTGGCGGCGGTCCGCCACCACCTGACCCCCCTGTTCTGCGTCGGCGAGACCCGGGAGGAGCGGCAACAGGGCGAAACCTGGGCGGTGCTCGACCGCCAGCTGGAGCGACTTCTCGCCGCGCCGCCCGAACGCTTCGCCCTGGCCTACGAGCCGGTATGGGCGATCGGCACCGGCGAAACGGCGACCCCGGAGGTCGCCGCGGAGGTCCACGCCTACCTCCGCCGGGCGCTCGCCGAGCACCTGGACCGCGAGACGGCGGAGGCGGTTTCCATCCTCTACGGCGGCTCGGTGACCCCCGACAATGCGGCCGGTCTGATCGCCCAACCGAACGTCGACGGCTTCCTCGTCGGCGGCTCCTGTCTTGACCCGGAGAAATTCCTGGGTATCATCACCGTTTGCGCCTGACGCTGCCCCCATTGCCGGACAACACTCTTCGGAGGTTCCGATACCGTGATCTACCTGCTGTACGCCCTGCACGTCATCGTCTGCATCTTCCTCATCCTCGTCGTCCTCCTCCAGCAGGGCAAGGGCGCGGATCTCTCGGTCTTCGGCGGCGGCAGCACCCAGACCGCCTTCGGGGCCCGCGGCGCGACGACGCTCCTGCACAAGCTGACCGTGGCCTCGTTCGTCATCTTCATCCTGACCACCGTCTCGATCGCCATCTTCCAGGGCAAGGCGGGCGGTTCCTCGGTGATGAGCGGGGTCAGCAAGAGCAAAGCCCCCGTCTCGAAGCCGGCGATCCCCCCGGCGGCGCCCGCGGCCCCGACCCCGGCACCCCGCCCGCGCTAAGCCGCCGAACCGCGCCGAGCGAGGGGGGCAGACAGGCTGGACCGGGCCTGCTAGAATCAGCGGCCCGAGCGGGAGTCTCCTGGCCCGCGCCGATCTTTGCAGCCGAAGTGGCGGAATTGGTAGACGCGCACGTTTGAGGGGCGTGTGGGGTAACCCGTGCCGGTTCGAGTCCGGTCTTCGGCACCATTCCCTCCCAGCAGGTCCTCCTCCTCCCGTTTCCTCCCGGGCGGAGTTCCCTTCCCACCCCCCTTCCCTGGGGGAAAAACCGGTCTTGATTTTTGTGCCGATCGGTGCCACGATCGCGGAAATTCTCCTGTGACGCACTGAGACGGTCCGACGGCGCTCCGATGGTTGGACGACTTGTACCGGCACGACCCGACAGGCTGGCTCCATGCTCATACCGGGCCTCGACATTGGAGGCTCGCGATTTAAGAAAGGAGTAGCTGGACATGACGCAACAGGGAACGGTCAAGTGGTTCAACAATGCCAAGGGCTACGGCTTCATTCAGCCCGAAGCGGGCGGGGAGGACATCTTCGTCCACCACACGGCCATCGTTTCGGACGGCTTCAGGACCCTGAACCAGGGGGAGCGGGTGACCTTCGAGGTCGTCCCCGGCCCCAAGGGCCTGCAGGCCAGGAACGTCCTGCGCGGCTGACCCGCCGAACCGCCGATCCCTTCCCGGGCCATGACGCAACGCCCCGCGCATCCAAGGCGGGGCGTTTCTGTGTTCAGGCCGGTCCGCCGAAAAGCCGCTGAAAGGTCTCGATGCCGGCGAGCGGGGCCGCCGCCACCGCCAGGTTCTCCTCGACATGCTCGGGCCGGCCCATCCCCACCAGGGCGACGGCGACACCGGGAGCCGAGCGGGTGAACTGGAGGGCCCGCTGGACGTCGCTCGCGAACCCCGGGAGGATCTCGCCGAGCTCGGCCGGCACCGGATAGCCGAGCCGCTTCTGGATGGAGCCGGAGGTCAAGACGGCGAGGTCGAGCTTGCGCGCCGCCGCGAGCACCGGGACCGAAGCCTCGCCGAGCTCCTGGGTGGGGGCGACCAGGGCCTCGGGCATGGCGAGGTTCAGCGGCAGCTCGATCGCCCGGAAGCGCGGTCCAGCGAGGGCGACAAGGCGGGCGAGGCTCAGGTGGCCGGGGTCGTGGAGCGGGACCCGCAGGCCGTGCCAGGTTGCCACTCCGTAGAGTCCGATCTCGCCCCGGCCGGCAGCCGCCTCCAGCTCCGCGAAGGCAGCCGTGAGGCGCGCCGCGAATTCCGGGCGGGCGATCTCGGCGAGCTGGCTCTCGGGATTGTGCAGGAAGTAGAGGTCGACGGTCTCTAACCCTAAGTTGGCGCGGCTCTGCGGCAGCTGCTCGGCGACGCTCACCCCCTTGGTGACGACGAAGACCTCGTCGCGCGCCGCGATCCCCGCCGCGAAGGCGCCGGCCAGAGCGCGGCCGAGGGCGCGTTCGCTCCGCTGCTCGCGGTAGCTGATGGCGGTGTCGAAGACGTTGCAGCCGCGCTCCAGGGCGAGCCGGATCGCCGCCTCGTAGCTCTCGTCGGCCGCGGCGTCGAGCGCGCCCTGGGAGGTCCCGAGGCCGATCGAGGAGAGCCACAGGCCGCCCACCCGCCGGAAATGGCCGGCGGCGTCGAGATCCGGGAAACGGCGGCGGAAGCGGTCGGTCCCCTCGGGGGTGGCGAGGCCGTCGATCACCCGGAGATGGTAGCAGCAGCGGTCCTGAAACCGGGTAGACTTGGCGCCATGAGCGAACCCATTTCCACGCCGGAGGCTCCGACCGCGGAGCCGCCCAAGCCCCCCGCGCCAGCCACTCCGGCCGCCGCCAAGCCCGTTCCTCCCGCTGCCCCGGCGCGCGCCCTGCCGACCCAGGAGGACATCGCCGCCTGGATCGAGGGGGTCGACAACCCGCTGATCGGGGTGCTGTTCGAGGGCCTGAACGTGGCCCGCTTCGACGCCCTCATCATGCAGGTGCGCAAGGAGGAGCTGCTCCCCCAGCACTGGCAGGTCATCGCCGATCGCCAGGTGCCGGACGACCTGGAGTTCGAGCGTCTGCCGGAGGTCGGCGCCCTGCGGGTGCGCTACAAGGACCAGGCGCTGTCGCGCCGCCGGCTCGCCCCCCTGCGCATCGCCTGGCGGGAGCTGGCCGGCCGCCGGCCGGGGATCTGGACGGTCTCCGACCTCTTCGCGGCCATACGCCGCATGTACGAGCACAATGCGAAGGTCGACTGGAACGACTTCCTGATCGCCATCCGCGACCTCTGGAGCGACCACGACCTGCCGTACGGCAGAGAGCAGCTCGACGTGCTCTGGTCGTGCCTCGCCCAGATCCGCAAGAGCACCAAGAAGTAGATGGATGGACCGGACGGCGGGCCGAGGGATCGGGCTGCGGGCGGTGCTCAAACTCGCCCTGCGGGCAAACAGCGCCCTTCGGGCTCAGACAGTTGCGCTCCGTCCTCGCCCGACCCTACGGCCCGCTCCCCCGGCGGGGCGACTAGCCCTTGGTGGCGGTGGCCTTGACGATCTTGATCGGCTCTTTGGGCACGTCCGCGTAAGGGCCCTTGGTCGTGGTCGGGACGGCGACGATCTTGTCGGCGACGTCCATCCCCTCGATCACCTTGCCGAAGACCGTGTAGCCGCCGTTCGCCGGGTAGTCGAGCATCTTGTTGTCCTTGACGTTGATGAAGAACTGGGCGGTTGCGCTGTCGACCGCCTGGGTGCGGGCCATGGCGATCGTGCCGCGATCGTTCGACAGGCCGTTGCTCGACTCGTTCTTGACCGGCGGCTTGGTCGGCTTTTCGGTCATGTCGGAGGCGAAACCGCCACCCTGGATCATGAAGCCGGGGATGACTCGGTGGAAGAGGGTGCCGTCGTAGTGGTGGGCCTTGACGTAGGCGAGGAAATTGGCCACCGTCTTCGGCGCCTTGTCGGGATAGAGCTCGAGGACGATCTTGCCCATCGAGGTGTCGAGCGTGACGTGCGGATGGGCCGCCGGCGGGGCGGCGGCGGGAGCGCCGGCCATCGCCAGCGACAGCAACAACATGGGTAGGGAAGAGAACATGGGGAAGGTCTCCTTGGTTATTCGATTGGGGCCTGGATGGTAGCACGGGCTGAGGCGGGGCCGGTCGGGGTCGTCCTCGCCGGCGGCGCGTCGCTCCGCATGGGGCGGGACAAGGCGACGCTCCCGGCCCCGGGGGGCAGCCTACCGGACCGGGCGGCCCTCCGGCTGGCCGGGATCTGTCCGGAGGTCGCCCTCGCCGACCGCGGCCGCGGGCTCGTCCCGGAGCTGCCGTCGCTCGCCGACGGCCCCGGGAGCGGCCCGGCGGCGGGCATCCTGGGAGCGGCGGGCGCCTATCCCGGCCGCTCGCTCTTGGTCCTCGCCTGCGACCTGCCGGAGATCCCCCCGGCGCTCTTGGCCGAGCTCGCCCGCCCCTCGGGGTTCGACTGGGTGGTGCCGCGCTGGCGCGGGCAGCTCGAACCGCTCTGCGCCCTCTACCGCCCGCCGGCCCTCGCCGCCCTGGCGGAGCTCGTCGGCCGCGGCACCTTCGCCCCCCAGCGCCTGGCGGGGGTAGCGGGCCTCTCGGTCCGCTACCTGAGCGGCGAGCTCCTTACCCGCTTCGGTCCCCCCGAGCGGATGTTCTTGAACCTCAACACCCCGGACGAGCTGGAAAGGTGGGCGGCGGGGGAGCCGGCTGGCAGCTAGGAGACCTCGACGACGTCGGGAGCGCCGCCGCACTTCTCGCAGGGGCAGATCTGGCGCAGGAAGTCGAAGCGGTAGATGCCGGTGCCGTGGCCGTCCGACCAGAGGATCGAGATGGCGTAGTTTCCCACCGGTTGGATGGTTTGAGCAGTGACCGGGCGGGGCGGCGGCAGGTAGCGGATCTTGAGCCCCGAGTGTCCCTGGCAGCCGGCGCAGGGGCAGAAGCCGCGCAGGTAATCGTAGTCGTACTCGGCGGCGTGCCCGTCGCTCCAGGTCAAGCGCAAATGCCGGCCGTCGGGCTGCCGCCGTGCTTCGGTGAGAGTCGGTGGTTCCACGGGGGGCGATGGTAGCACCGACAGGATGTGGTAAAAAATGAGCGGCCCCGGCTCGACGATCCGCCGGTGTCCTCAAGGAGACCGTCATGCGTAAACTGCTGTTTGCCATCCTCCTCCTCGTCCCGGGGACCGCTTTCGCCCAGGGAGCAGGCTTCGAAATCACCCCGACCGCCGGCTACCGCTTCACCGGCAGCGTGACCGCCTACGACAACGAAGGGGTCCGCCAGGGCCGCGACCTCAAGGTCGACTCCGGCGGCATGTACGGCGTGACCTTCGACGTTCCCATCGGCTATCGCTGGCAGCTCGAATTCATGGCCAACCACCAGAGCACCTCGTTCCAGCTCGACCGCGGCATCTTCACCCCGCGGACCGACCTGGGTGACGTCGATCTCGACTATTACCAGGTCGGCCTGGCCTACAACTGGGGGCGCGGCCAGGTGAACCCCTTCTTCGGCGGCTCGGTGGGGATCTCCAACATCAAGCCGAAGCTCAGCGCCGTCCCCTCCGACAACCATTTCGCCGGCACGCTCTTCGGCGGGGTCAAGGTCTTCTTCAACCGCAACGTCGGGCTGCGCCTGGAGGCGAGGGGCTACTGGTCGAACATCGACACCGGCATCAACACCGGCGGCCACCAGAGCAACCGCAACAACGAGGCCCTCTATCAGGGAGAGGGGAGCGCGGGACTGATCCTCGCCTGGTAGAAAAGGGACGGACGGCCGCGATCAGGCGACCCGTCGCGGGTAGACCCGGTTGCGGCCGCCGTGCTTCGCCGCGTAGAGCGACCGATCGGCTGCCTCCAGGAGATCGCGGGCGCTGACCTTGCGGTCCCCCGGTTCGAGCTGACCGAGGAGATCGTCGAGCGACGCCAGACCGACCGAGATGGTGACCCGCGCGAAGCTCCCGTCCTCCATCGGCACCGCCGTCCGCTGCACCAGGGCGCGGATCTTCTCGGCCACCCCGCAGGCCCCCTCCATCCCGGTCTCCGGCAGGATGAGCAGGAACTCCTCCCCGCCGTAGCGCCCCATCCAGTCGGTGCTCCGCAACCCCGTCGAGGCGACCTGGGAGATGCGCTTGAGGAGAGCGTCGCCGGCCAAGTGCCCGAGGCGGTCGTTGACCTCCTTGAAGTGATCGAGGTCGGCCATGGCGATGGTCAGCGGGCGGCGGTAGCGCAGGGCCCGTTCGAGCTCCCGGCCGAGCTGCTCCAGGATCACCTCGCGGCGCAGGAGGCCGGTCAGGCTCTCGTAGGTGGCCGACTCGAACAGGCGGGCGTTCTCGAACACCGCGGCCACGTGGTGGGCGAGGAGATTCAACAGCTCCACCTCCTCCGCCGGATAGGCGCGGCCCTCCCGCTTGGGGCCCACGACCAGGAGGCCGATCAGCCGCTCCTGGTGGACCAGCGGCACCGCGAGGGCGGGGGCGAGCGGGGTGAGGAGCTGGGCCAGGGCGCCGCTCTTCGCCATCACCTGCGCCGCCGGGAGCGGCTTGCCCGCCCGCTCGAGCAGGTGGATCGCCGGATCGGCCAGCGGCAGCAGCGGCAGTTTCGTCTGCGGCTCGGCCGTTGCGGGATTTCCGGCGAGCTCGGAGAGCAGGCCGGTTTCGGGGTTGGCGATGAATAGGGTCGCCCCGCGCGCGGTGAAGATCTCGCAGAGGCGCGCCACCAGGTGCTGGCCCATCAGGGGGAGCTTCCCCAGGGCCGGCAGCTCGCTGGCGAGCGCGATCAGCCGCCGCCGCAGGGCGTCGCGCTCGGGAAAGAAGCGACGATCGATCAGCCGGTGGAGCAAACGGCGCAGGGGGGCAAAGAGGAGGCCCAGGAGGAGGGTGGCGGCGGCGACCGACCACACCGAATCGCCCCCCTCGACCAGGCTGGAGAAGAGCGCCCCCCCGGCGCCCAGGGCGGCGTAGAAGACGAGGATGAGGGTGCCGGTGAGCGTCGTGTAGATGAGGCTCCGGCGCACCACCAGCTCGATGTCGAACAGGTGATAACGGAAGATCGCGGCGATGAAGGCGACCGGATAGCAGAGCAGGGCGAGCGGTTCGAGGGCGGTCAGCCAGCCGGGCGCCGTACGCCCGAAGATGTGGAGGAGCGCCGTGGCGACCGTGAACAGGCACCAGGGGAGCACCCCGGCCAAGACCAGCCCCGCCTGGTGCCGGCCCCGCGGCTCGGGGTAGCGCACGGCCTGGAAGCCGAGGAGGAGGGTCACGGCGATCGCCCAGACCGGCAGGCCGAAGTTCGAGAGCAGCGCTTCGGCCGTGTCCGCGCTCCACGGGAAGAGCGAACGGCCGAGGAGCTCGGTGCTCAAGTCGGTCAGGCAGACGAGGAGCCCGAGGCCGAGGCCGGCGCCATAGAAGAGGACGATGAGGCGCGGGCGGCGGCGCAACCAGGGCGGCCGCTCGGGGATGAGCGAGGCCAGGTGCAGCTCGAGGCCGATCTGCAGGCCGGTCAACAGGTAATAGAGCGAGAGCGCGGCGCTCGCCAGAACGGGGAAACCGATGGCGTCGCTCGGCAGGGCGAGCTCCAGCGCCACCGCGAGCGAGAAGAGCATGAGGAGGCGGGCGCGCAGATCGCTCGCCCCGCGGACGAGGATGAGGACGCCGATGCCGAGGAAGCCCAAGGCGACCAGGAGGAGGACCGAGAGCGCGAACCAGTTGGGCGCCAGGCCCGGCACGACCTGGAGCCGGAGCTGCCGGTTTCCCCGGCGGACGAGGAAGGTGACCGGCCGGGTGTGGCGGAAGCAGGCGGCGGCGCGGTCGTAGTCGGTAAGCTTGCTGACGCTCCTGCCGTCGATGGCGAGGATCAGGTCGTGGGGGGCGAGACCCGCCCGGGCGGCCGGCTGGCCGGGGTTCACGGCGGTGACCAGGACGCCCCCCGTGCCCTCGCCCGGCCCGAAGCCGATCCTCCGGCCGGCGCTCTCCAGGGTCGCCGTGAAATGGAAATAGAGCAGCATCCCCAGTCCGAGGACGAGAGCGGCTGCGAGCGCGAGGCGCACGGACCGTGGAATGGACAAAGGTAGCTCTCGAAGACTTTACCGGTTGATTTTACCGCAAACCATACCCGATTTCTCGTTCCGGAGTTGGAAGCTGCCGATTGAGGTGCTATCTCGATTGCTGTAGAGGTGAAATCGCCCGATTCGCGGCGGGGCGCGGCGACCGGCCGGCGCCTGCGGTAGGATGGCGGCCGAACCGTTGACGAAAGGCCCTTTCATGCCCCGCCACCCTCACGTTTCTCCCACCGTCGCCGACATTCCGGGATCGGTCTACACGACGCTGGCGCATCGCCTCGCCACCTATCCCGGCGAGGTCTACCCCCTCCACGTCGGCGACACCTGGATGGAGCCGCCGCCGGGGTGCCGGATGGAGGACTTCCGGGTCGCCGAGCATCCGGGCATGCACCGCTACGCTCCGGTGCAGGGGCTCCCTGGCCTGCTCGACGCCCTGGTCGAGCGGACGCGCGCCACGACCGGAGTGGCGGTCGAGCGCGAGAACGTCCTGGTGGTGGCGGGAGCGACCGGCGGGCTGGGGGCGGTGGCCGGCGCCATCCTGGCCCCCGGCGACGAGGTGCTGATCCTCGCTCCCTACTGGCCGCTGATCTCCGGCATCGTCCGCGCCTTCCATGGGGTGCCCGTCGCCGTCCCCTTCCTCGGCCGGGTGGACTCCCCGGAGACGGCGGTCGCGGCGGTCCGCGAGCGGCTGACCGCGAAGACCGTCGCGCTCTACTTCAACACCCCCAACAACCCAAGCGGCCGGGTGATCCCCCGCTCCTGGCTCGAAGCCCTCGTCCTATGGGCGCGCCGGGAGGACCTCTGGCTGATCGCCGACGAGGTCTACGAGGACTACCAGTACGCCGGGGAGCACACCTACGGCCTGCCGCTCGCTCCCGAGCGGACCTTCGCCGCCCACTCCTTCTCGAAGGCCTACGGCATGGCGGGGAACCGCTGCGGGCACATCGTCGGCCCCCAGGAGGTGATGGGCGAGCTGCGCAAGGTGAGCACCCACAGCTTCTACAGCACGCCGACCGCCTCGCAGCTGGCGGCGCAGGCGGTCCTCGCCGGACCGGGCGAGGCGTGGATCGCGCACGCCCGGGAGAGCTACCGGACGGCGGGACGGCAGGCGGCGGAGCGGCTCGGGGTGCCCGCCCCGGAGGGGAGCACCTTCCTCTTCCTGGACGTCGCCGATCGGCTGGACGAGCGCGGTCTGGAGGGCTTGCTCGAAGCGTGCGTCGAGCGCGGCCTCTTCCTCGCCCCGGGTCCCAGCTTCGGCCCCTACCCCACCCACGTCCGACTCTGCTTCACCGCGGCGCCCCCGGAGGTGGTGGCGCGCGGTGTCGAGGCGCTGGCCGCGGTGCTCGGCCGCTAGCGACCCGGTTCTCGCTGCCGGTGGAGCTCGGCCGGTCGGTCGAAGACGATCCCGAGCACCGTGCCCTCCGCGATCACCACCTCCTGGCCCGGGCGGTGCGCCGCGATAGCGGCCCCGGCCACGGCGCCGATCAGGGCGCCGATCACGGTCCCCTTGTCCCCGCCGCCACCCAGGATGTGGCCGAGGATCGCGCCGCCCGCCGTGGCGCCGCCGATGGCCGCGGCGTCGCCCTTGCCCTTGTTCTCGCCCTCCTGCTTGAGGGAGGCATGGATGGGGACCGTCTCCCCCGAGGGGAGGATGAGGTCGGTGAAGCGCATACCGAGGATCGCCTTGCCGCCGATCTTCCGCCGCAGCGGCTCCGCCTGGGTCACCTCGCCCACGATCTCGGAACCGGCCGGGATGACGAGCTGGTCGCCGGCATAGACGTCCTCGCTGATCTGGGTCCTAAAGGTGTCCCCCACCTTGTTGGTCGCGCTCGACAGCCCGTGGCTGAGCTTGACGCCCACCTGAGTGCCGGCGGGCACGGTGACCGGGGGGAGGGGGCGCGGCGGCGCGGGGGCCGGCGGCTCGGGAGCGGGAGCGGGCTCCGCCGGGGCTGGAGACGGCTCCTCGACGGGGCCGGGCGACGGGGCCGGGGCGGCCGCCTGCGCCTCCTGCTGGCGCAACCGCTCCTCGCGCTCCTGGAGCTGGGCCTGGCGGCGGGCGAGACGACGCTCGCGCTCTGCGAGGCGGCGCTCGCGGTCGCCCGGCGACTCGGCGCTGGGCTTCGGCGGGGTGGGGGGGGCGGGCGGCACCACGGCCCGGGGCGGCTGCTCCACGTCGTGGCGCTCCGTGACGGTCGATGACGGCTCGGTGCTGGCCGCTGGTGCAGGGGCGACGGGGGCGGGCACCGGTGACACCGGCGGCGGCGCCGGCGATTGGGCCACCCGCGGCTCGGTCGTCTGTGTCGGCTCCGACTGCACCGTCGCCCGCTGGCAGCCGGCGGCGACGAGCGCCAGGGCGCCGAGCAGAACCGGCCAGGCCGGAGGCTTCCGCATCTGTCTCTTCATGGTCTTCGTCCTCGAAGTCGGTTGGGTTTTCCCAAGCGGTACAACCAGCGAAGAGCAACCGGAATGCCAGGGGTCGGCACGCCGGGGCCGACCTCCTGCCCGTCCCCGCCGGGAGGACGGCGGCGCCCCTGGAACAGGACGGCGCTACTTGCGGCGCGAGGGGTCGAAGGGCACGACCTCCCCGGTCCGGCCGCCGCCGGACGGGGGCTCCGGTGTCTCGTCTGACTCTGCGGGCTCCGGGGCCGCCGGCTTGACCAGGGAGAGAGTTGAGGTCTCCCCCCCGGGAACGCCCTCCAGGCCGCCGTCGAAACGCAGCCCGAACTCGGCCGAGGGGTCGGCGAAGGCGGTCAGGGCGAGGAAGGGGACGGTCAGCCGCTGCCGGGAGCCGCCGAAGGTCAGGGTGACGGCGAAGGCGTCCTCCGAGACCTCCAGGTCCCAGAACTGGTTCTGGAGGACGATCGTCATCTCCTCCGGGTACTGGTCGCGCAGGAAGCGGGGGATCTCGACCCCCGGCCGGTCGGTCCGGAAACCGATGTAGAAGAAGTGCTCGCCCGGCGGCCCCTCCTCCGCGACCCGCGCCAGAACCCGCCGCACCGCGCCGCGCAACGCCTCGCGCAGAGACTCCTGCAGCAGCTTCTGATAGTCGATCCGGTCTTCGTCCCCGTCGTCCACGCGATCCTCCACCCCAGAGCCGACGAGCATGGCACGGAGGAGGAATTTGTCAACCTCTCCGCACCCACCCGGCCCCTACTCGGCCCCTCAGGGGGTGTCAAGGCGGATCGTAGGTGCCGCGCGGGGTCCAGGGGCCACAGCGGGCGATGCGCCAGGCGGTCTTCGCTGTCCCCACCAGGGCGCCGTACTTGCGGATCGCCCCCTCGCCGTAGTGGCTGCAGGTGGGGGTGAAGCGGCAGTTCACGCCGAGCTCGCTCATGTGCGGCGACAGGGTCGCCTGATAGGCATGAATGGCGACGAGGAGGCCACGGGCCGTCCACTGCTCCCGGGGAGGCCGGGCGAAGTCCACCCCGGCGAGGACCAGGAGGACGAGGGCGAGGACCGCCCGGCGGGGGTGACCCCGCAGCCAGGACCGCATGCCCTGAGACTACCCGACGCCGCTCAGCGGGGCAAAGCGCCGGCCGCGAGCCGTCCCATCCAGAGGGCGGTCAGGAGCGCGACGTTGGCCAGGAGGAGAGCGGCGAGCCCCTGCGGCCCGAGCCACCGCGGTAGTCGAGACGGGCGCGGCAGGCGGCCGGGGCTCCGGGGAATGCCGAAGGCCGCCGCCCCCCAGGCGATCCAGCCGAGGACGAGCTCCCCCGCGATCAAGGGGGAGAGTGGATGGACGGCGAGGGCCGCCCGCCACTCCCCCTTCGCCAGGTGGGCAAGGGCGCGCGTCATGCCGCAGCCCGGGCAGGGAATCCCGAGCAGCCGGCGCCAGAGACAAATCGAGTAGCGGATGTCGTCGGACGGCGCCCAGACGTGCAGCAGGAGGAGGCCGGCGGCCCCCAGCATCCCCGCCACCGCCCAGCCCGCCACCGGCGGCCGCTCGCTCCCCGCGGTGGTCATGCGCGGCAGAAACCCTCAGTTGGCGTACGGCGCGAGATCGTCCACGGTCAAGCCGACGAAGTCGCGGTACGCCTGGAGTTGGATCAGGTTGATCAGGCTCCGGGCGAGCGGGACCGTGACCAGGAGGCCGATGCACAGCAGGAGGATGCCGGAGAAGGCCCCTGCCATCCCGAGCAGAAAGAAGACGACCAGGAGAAGCAGGAAACCGACGAACTGCGGCTTGACGATCTCGAAGCTCCGCCGCATGGCGTCCATCGCCGACATCCCCCGGAAGAGGACGAGCGGCAGGGCGAACATCAGGAAGGTATGGGCCAGGATGGAGTAGGACAACACGATCAGGTATCCCAGGCCGGCGAAGCAGCCGGTGACCGCCAGGAGAGGCCCTGCCGCGTTATCGAAGTCGCCATGGTTCGCCAGGCCGTTGGCGGCCATGGCAGCGAAGATGCGCGGCGCCGCCAGCACGCCGTTGATCAGCATCGGGACCAGATAGAGCACGAGGCCGACGAGAAAGGTGTCGAGGAAGCGGCGGAACCCCTTGAACACGTCGCCGATCTCGGCCGGAAGGCCGAGCAGACGCTTGGCGAAGTAGATCTGGATTCCTGCGAGGATCGGGCCGATGATGACGAGCCCCGGGAGGATGCAGAGGACATAACCGGCGAAGATCGTCAGGCCCGCCACTAGGACGGCGATGACGCTCTCCAGCCAGAACGGCTGGAGGATCTGCCAGGCTTCGCTCAGCCAGTCGCCGATCCGCAACGTCGGGGCGCCGGGAGGCGCGAAGGACGGCGGCAGGGAGGAGGGGGGAGGGATCGGCGGAACCGGGGGCTCGGTCATGGAACCCGCTCCTTTCGACTGGCGTGGAACGACCCGGGCGGAGCCCTGCGGCTCCGCCCGGAATCCGGGAGATCAGAACTTGTCGGCGAACTCGCTGAGGCCGGGGATGATCATGCGCTGACCCTGGAGGGCCTTCATGATACAGAGGACGTGCACCACCAGAATGACGATGCCCACCGCGGCCCAGAGGAAGCACCCCAGACAGTGGAGGAACATCGAAGAGATCGTACAGAGGATCCATACGAGGATCTCCGCGCAGACGAGCACCAGCCCATGCTTGGCATGCCACTGCACCTCGGGATCGTTCTTTTCCGCCAGAAACGGGATCAGGGCAAGTGGCCCCAGGTAGGCGAGGACGAGCATGAGCGTGCGGTTGGAGCTGGCTCCTCCGGCCGGGGGCGGCGGCGTATAGCTCGGCGGTGGCGGCGGGTAAGATGGGGGGCTCGGTTCACTCATCGCGAAACCTCTCCTTTCGAAGGGACTCTGCAGGCCTTGGCCCTCAGTCTATCCAAGCTCGCGGGGACAGACAACAAAGGAGCCGGATTTTAAGGAAATAAAACGGTTACACCGGCCGGGCTCCCAGCCCGGCGAGGGCTTCGAGCAGAGCCGCCTGGCGCTCCTCGTGCACCCGGAGCACCAGGCGCACCTGGTCGCTATACTCTTCGCCCGCCAGCTCCACCGCAGGGGGATGGACGAGCCGCTTGGCCGCCCCCAGCCGATCGTAGGGGACTACGATGGCGAGCGTGACGACCGGCACCCGGTCGACGACCGGCAGGTCCGCCACGGCGGCCCGGGTGGCCTCCGTGTAGGCCCGGGCGAGCCCCCCCTTGCCCAGCTTGGTGCCGCCGAACCAGCGGACCACCACGGCGCAGACGTCGGTCAGGTCGGCGCCGCGCAGCACCTGGAGGATGGGCACCCCCGCCGTGCCGGCCGGCTCCCCGGCATCCGAGCTGCGCTCGCGCGGCGGACCGCCGAGGCGCCAGGCCCAGCAGCAGTGGGTCGCATCGTGGTGGCGGCGCGCCAGGAGGGCGAGCGCCGCCTTCCCTTCCGCCTCGCTGCCGGCCGGCTGGACGACGGCGAGGAAGCGCGAGCCCTTCTCCTTGATCTCGGCCTGGGAGACGCTCGCCGGGATTCTCACGGCCGGCCGTTCGACCGGCTGGCGGAGGGGCCGGCAACCCGCTCGTAGATCTCGCGATAGCGGGCGACCACCGCGGGCTGGCCGAAGACCTCGACCGCGCGGCGCCTGCCGGCAGCGCCGAAGCGTTGGCGCAGACTCTCGTCGCCGAGCAACCGGAGGGCGGCCGCGGCCATCCCGTCGACGTCGCCCACCGGCCGCAGATAGCCGGTCTCCCCATCGATTACCACCTCGGGGATGCCGCCCACGGTGGTCGCCACCACCGGCACCTCGCAGGCCATCGCCTCCAGCGCCGAGAGGCCGAACGACTCGGTGTCGGAGGGGAGGAGGAAGAGGTCGGCCCCCACCAGCACCTCCTCGATGAGCGGCAGGCTGCCGACGAAGGTGATGGCGCCACAGATCCCGTGCTCCCGGCAGTACTGCTCGACCTTCGGGCGCTCGGGGCCGTCGCCGACCATGAGCAGCCGGGCGGGCATGGCGCGGTGGACCTGCTCGAAGATGCCGACGACGTCCAGGACCCTTTTGAGCGGCCGGAAGTTCGAGATGTGGACCAGGATGCGCTCGCCCGGCCGCGCCCAGCGGCGGGCGCCGGGGAGGAGACGCGCGCTCTCGTAGCGCTCGGGGTCGATGAAGTTGGGCACCACGTCGATCCGGCTCTGCACCCCGAGCTGCTCGATGGTCATCCGGCGCAGCGAGGCGGAGACCGCGGTGACGGCGTCGCTCTCGACGATGCCGAAGCGGGTCGTCTCCAGGTAGCTCGGGTCGTTGCCCACCAGGGTGACGTCGGTGCCGTGCAGGGTGGTGACCACCGGCAGCGGCTGGGGGGCCAGGATCTGGCGCGCCAGGACCGCCGAGACGGCGTTGGGGATCGCGTAGTGGACGTGGAGGACGTCCAGGCCGCTGTGCCGCGCCACCTCGACCATCTTGGTCGCCAGGGCGAGCGGGTAGGGGGGGTACTCGAACAGCGGATAGCGCGGGACGATCACCTCGTGGAAGAAGAGGGTCGGGGTGACGAAGGCCAGCCGCGAGGGCAGGGCGTAGCTGATGACGTGGACCTCGTCGCCCTCGGCGGCGAGGGCCATGGCGAGCTCGGTCGCCACGATCCCCGAGCCGCCATAGGTCGGGTAACAGCTGATGCCGATCTTCATCGCACCCCTCCGGGCAGCAGCAGAAGCGGGTCGGACACGGCGAGCGGCAGGCGGTACCAGAAGGGCTCGCCGAAGGAGGCGCCGACGAGCGCTCCGAAGTGGCGCGCCCGCCCCTCGGTCATCCGCCAGAAGTCCTCGGTCGACACCTTGGTCACCGGTCCGCCGGCCCCGCCGGCCCCGCCGGCCGGTACCCCGGGCTGGAAGAGCTGGGTCCGGTAGGCGGCCAGGGCCCGGAGCTTGGTCTCCCAGTCCGCCGTCACGTCGACGACGAAGCTGGGCTCGAAGGAGTCGTGCTGCATGTAAGAGAAGGACGCCGCTGGCCGGTGGGGGGCGCCCGATCCGCGGTGGGCGAGGCCGGCGTAGAAACAGGCGTCCTCGACCAGGCGGTGGGCGCGGCCGTGGTCGGGGTGGCGGTCGCTCGGGGTCGGCCCGAGGACCAGGTCCGGCTGGAAGGCGCGCAGCACCGCGATCAGGGCGTCCTCCTCGGCGAGGCCGGTGCGCAGGCCGCCGTCGCCGGCGTCGAGGAAGGCGAGCTCGACCGCCCCCAGGGCCGCCGCGGCCTGCTCGGCCTCCGCCCGGCGCTCGTCGGCGGTGCCGCGGGTGCCGCGCTCGCCGCGGGTCAGGTGCAGGATGCCGACCCGGCGCCCCTGCCGGGCGAGGAGGGCCACCGTGCCCCCACACCCCAGCTCGACGTCGTCCGGATGGGCGCCAATGGCGAGAACGTCGAGCTTCATGCCGCTTCACCCCCCGATCCAGTCCAGTCCATCATGGTCCAAGCTCCCAAACGAGGAACCGCGTCGCGCTCTTCCCGATCGGGGGTCTCTAGGGCGAGATCACCTGCAGGTGGAGCGGGTCGAGCTCCAGCTGCTCCCAGAAACTCTCGGCGAGGCGCGGGCCGTAGCGGCCGCCGAAGTAGGCGGTCGAGATCACCCTTTCCTGGAGCTTGCCCCCGGGGAGGCAGGTGTCGCGGAGCTGGTCGACCCGGCGGTTCTGGACCTCGTCCCGTCTCGCGGCCGCGGCGACCACCTTGTCGGCGAAGAGGTCCAGGGTGCGCAGGATCTGCTCGCGCGTCTTCTCCCAGGGGCGTTCGAGGGTGGGGTCGACGGCCCGGGCCGGGGCCGCGAGCGTGGCGAGCGCGGCCTCCACCTCCTGGCGCACCGGGGCCACGAAGTCGCCGCCGGCCCGGGCGGCGCGGGCGCGGTCCAGCTGCTGGCGGTCGCCCAGGAGGTCGGCCAGGGTCAGGCCGGACTCCGCCAGCCGCTCGACCTGCTTCGGCTCCAGGACCAGCGCCTGGGGCCGCAGGGCGACGGTCGGCGGCGCCACCTCCAGCAGCGGGTAGACCGGCGCCACCTGGGCCATGTAGGAGACCTCCCCCGGTCCCAGCACCTGGAGGCAGGTGCCGAGGATCGCGTCCTGCACCGCCGGCCGGGCGAGCACCCCCGGCGAGACGACCCCGGGGTTCTCGTCGATCGTGCGCAACAGCTCGGCGACCGACCCCGCCTCGTCCTCCCGCCCGCGCAGGACGTATCCGTCCGGACCTCGCCATTCGATCCGCCGCCGGCCGCCGTGGCGGAAGAGGAAGAGGGGGCTCGCCCCGCGCTGCGGGTTCACCTGCAGCGGATAGCCGCGCCGCTCGATCTCCGTGTCGCGCGCCAGGGAGGCGGCCTCGACCTCGTGGCGACGCTCCACCAGGCGCTTGAGGAACGGGCGCTCGGCCGCCTTGACCACCGGGTGCATGGCGTCGAGGAGGAGGGGGCAGCGCGGCCCCAGCAGATGGGCCAGCAGGCAGCAGAACGGCGAGGCGAAGCGGGAGTCGGGGCGGTACCAGCGGCCGAGGGTCGCCACCCATTCGGCCTGGAGGGCGCCGGGGTTGGCAGCGGCAAAGTCCGCGAGCACCCGGGTGATCTCCGGTCCCAGCGCCCGCATCCCCAGTGGGACGAGCGGCTCCGGATCGGGTCCCAGGTCGAGGGTGCGCGGCCCGTCGGCGGAGAGCACCGAGGTCGCGGCGACCTCCGCGTAGTCATGGTCCTCGGTCGCCACCCAGAAGACGGCGATGGCCGGCTCGCCCGCCGCTTCGAGGGCCGCCGCCCAGCGCGCCGCGGCCACCATCTTCGAGAAGGTGAGGAGCGGCCCGCCCAAGAGTCCCGGCTGCTGGCCGGTGACGATCACCCGGGTCGCCGGATCGGCGAGGCGCCTGGCGAGCTCGTCGGCCGCGGGGTGGCCGTAGCTGCGGTTGGTGACGGCGAGGGCCGCCGCCAGCTCGCGCCGGTCCGGAACGGGGAGGGTGGCGGTCTCGGGCAGGGTGCCCGGAACCAGGAAGCGCAGCGGGGCGAGCAGATCGAGATCCCGCCTCTCCAGGTAGGCGGTGGGCAGGGGGGGCAGCAGGCCGAGGGCGGCGAGGTCGACTTGGAGCCCCGCAGGCCGGCGGGCCACCTCGGGGGCCGAGGCGGGGGATCCGTTCATGAGCACGGTCATAGGGGATGATGATATCCCGCCCAGGCGGGCGAACCCGGGGGTATGCTAAAGAGGATGACCTCTCTCCTCCGCTTCGAACGCCGCACCGGGGGTGCCGCATGACCGAGGCCATGCGGCGCGCCCTGCGCCACGCCGCCATCGTGGTCTTCTGCCTCCACGTCGTGATCGCCCTCTTTGCCTGGAGAAGCTGGGGCCGTTTCGGGCGGGGCAACATCCTCGTCTGGATGGACTTCCCCGCCTCGCTCGCCTTCCTCCAGCTGACCGGCGGCAAGCTCCTCGCCGCCAGCCTCCTCCTGGGCGGCCTCCAGTGGGCGGCGGTCGGCGCCCTGCTGACCTACCTGCTGGGGCGGACGGTGCGGCGCTAGCGGCCGAGGAGCTCGGCGTTGATCGTGAGATTGCCGTCCGTATCGACGTTGAAGAGCGCGACGTAGGGAAGTTGGCGCTCGCGCAGGAGGTCGCCGCCGCCTTCGTTCCGATCCACCAGGGCGAGAACGGAGACGAGCTCGCACTGCCTCTCCTGCACTTCCTCGATGGCTTTGAGGATCGAGCCGCCCTTCGTCACCACGTCGTCGACCACCGCAACCCGGCGTCCGGCGCAGAGCAGCTCCCGGCCGTCGGGATGAAACGATTGGGCGACCTTCTCCTGCGTGCCGTGCTTCTTCTGGGCGTCGCGCACGGTGAAGGCGAAGATCGGGCGGCCCTGCTGGCCGCTCACCAGGGCGACGGCGGGGGCGATGAAGGCGGCGCCGAGGGCGAGACCGCCGACCGCCTCGACCTTGCCATCGAGCAGGTGGAAGAGGATCTCCCCGGTGAGCCGCGCTCCTTCGGGTGACAACGTCACTCTCCGCGTGTCGCAGTAGTACCGGCTGCGGGCGCCAGACGCCAGGAGGAAGTCCGGCTCTCCGGGCGCCCGCTTGGTGATGCTTCGCTGCTGGATGAGATCGCGAAACTCCTGTAAGAGGCGGCTCAGGTCAGGCACAAAGGGTCTCCGCGAGAAGAGTGCCGTATTGGCTCATCTGGACCGGCGCATGCTACCACCCGGCCCACGTATGGGGATACAGCCCAGACCCGGGGGACCCTCACCCCCGGCCCCCATAGGCGCTAACTTACCGGCAAGGTGTCTTCGTAGAGACGCCCAGCCGCTACCACGAAATCCCCCGGAACCGCCGCCGCCAGGGCGTCTCCGCAGGCCCGAAACGCCTGGGTCCCGGCGGCGTTGGAGACGGCCTGGTGATCGTGGTCATGGTGATGCCTGTGGTAGCGGCTGGCCGTCTCTACCACCCCTCCCGATCGCCTGTACCCATCTGTCCCGTCCCTCAGGAGAGGGCATGCGCCCCTTCAAGCGCTTCCCCGAGCCCGCGAAACTCGCCTCCAACCCCTCAAAACTCAAAAAAAGTCACTCCAAATCGATTTCGAGCCCCGCGAAATTCATTTCGGGTCACCTGAAATGCATTTCGAGTCACCCGAAATGGATTTCGCCCCGCTCGAAATCGATTTCCAGTCCCTCGAAATGCATTTCGAGCCTCTCCAAATGCATTTCGAGCCACCCGAAATCCATTTCGGGCCGCCTGAAATGAATTTCGAGTCGCTCGAAGGGAGCTTCGGGCCGTTTTGGGGGATTCCCAATCCAACCGCGGAGCACCCGGGGCAGGCAGGTTACAATACCGCCCCTATGGTGAAGATCGGCCCCGTCTCCGTCGACCCGCCTCTCTGGCTCGCCCCCATGGCCGGGGTGACCGACCGCGATTTCCGTCTGATCGTGCGGCGGATCGGCGGCGTGGGGGTGGTGTCGATGGAGTTCGTCTCTTCGAAGGCGATCGTCTCCGGCAACGACCGCACCCGCGAGTTGATGTACTTCGCGGAGGAGGAGCGGCCGCTCGCCATCCAGATCTACGGCTCCGACGCCGCCACCATGGCCGAGGCGGCGCGGGTGGTCGAGGCGCTGGGGGCCGACGTCTGCGACATCAACATGGGCTGCCCGGCCAACAAGGTGCTCAAGGGCTGCGCCGGCGCCGCCCTCATGGGCGACCCCCATCTCGCCGAGCACATCATCCGCTCGGTCCGCAGGGCGATCTCGATCCCGCTGACCGTCAAGTTCCGACTGGGCCTCGACGAGAAGCGGCGCAACTACCTGGACCTCGGGCGGATCTGCGAGGCCAATGGGGTCGCCATGGTCGCCATGCACGCCCGGACGGCGCGCCAGATGTTCTCCGGCGAGGCCGACTGGACCCACCTCGCGCGCTTGAAGGAGACCCTGTCGATCCCGGTGATCGGCAACGGCGACGTCCGCCAGCCGGAGGACGCCCTGCGAATGCTGGCCGAGACCGGTTGCGACGGCGTGATGGTCGGCCGGGGCGCCACCACCAACCCCTGGCTCTTCCGCCAGATCGCCTCCCGGCTCCAAGGCGGCACCTGGAGCGAGCCGACGCTCGCCGACCGGCGCGACCTGATCCTCGGCCATTTCCGCCTGCTGGCCGAGCGCGAGGGCGGCAAGTACGCCCTCCACAAGCTGCGCAAGTTCACCGGCTGGTACACCCACGGCCTGCCCAACGGCCGGCGGCTGCGCCAGAGCATCCAGCAGATCCCGGACGTTCCCACCTTCCTCGACGTCGTCGAGAGCTTCTTCTCCGAGATCCTGGTCGAACAGGCGGCTTGAGCGCGCCTGGAAGCAAAGGCACCGCCATGGAAGAGCACTCGATCGAGCTCGCGCGCGAGCCGCGGGAGGCGTTGTCGGCGGCGAAGCGGGCGGCCTCCGAGTGGGGGGCCGAGCTGACGCCCGGAGAGGAGGGCGGCCGGCTGCGGCTGCCGGTGCTCGCCGGCCTGCGCCGGGGGTGGGTGGAGGGCGAGCTGACGGCGGAGCCCCAGGGAGCCGGCGGCACGCGGCTCTCGTTCCGCGTCGAGCAAAAGGACTACCATCTCCAACTCCTCGCCGTGGCTCTCCTGGCTCTGGGCGGAGCCGGCGGCATCCTCCTGCTGCTCTGGCCGTTCTTTCCCCAGCTTCTCCGCCTCGCTCCCATCGGCGCCCTGCTCGCCCTCGGCGCCTGGTTCCTCGTCCTCAGCCGCCTGCAGGTGAGCGGCCCCCAGGAGTTCCTGGAGATGGTCGCGGCGATCGGCGGCGAGGAGGACGCGGCGCCCCTGCCGTAAGCGGGAATCGCGAACGGGCTCCGCCTGGTTTATACTCCTGACGGTTCTTTGGCAATTGGGGGTGTACCGGTTTCGACGGGGAACTAGAGCGGTCCGAAAGCCGCGTGTCGAGTTTCTGCTCGCTAAAACAGAGAAAATACCTGCGAACGACAACTTCGCTCTCGCGGCCTAAGAACTAGGTCGTGACGTCCTGCTGGAGGCGCGGCCCGCCACGTCCAGCAGGGCGCAACTCAAGCGGGCCAAAAGGTCCGGGCGCCTTGCACCGGACCTGGATCAAGTTGCAAGGCTGGCCGACGCGCGAGGCGCCTTCCTCCGCAACGCGGACGGCGAGATTTAAATGGAAGGATATGCACGTAAACGCTTTCGGGACGCGTTTCTCGGACGTGGGTTCAACTCCCACCACCTCCACCAACTCCCACCCATCCGCCAAAGAACGAAGCTTTCCCACCCGAATCGTACGAGCGCGCCTCAGGCGCGCCCCCCGACGTATCGACCGATGGCAATACCTAAGTTGCGCTGAAACTTTCGCGGGTGCTAGTCTGATCGGATCGGTTGGACGAGAGGAGGCGAACCCTCATGCATGCTCAGGGTTGCTCGAGAGGATTCGCGACGCCGGCCGGCGTCGCTGTGGTCCTGGCCCTGGCGCTCACCTTGCCGATCACCGCGGCCTCCCCCGCGGGCAGCGGCCCCCAGGCGGCGGTTGCCGGGCTGGGCTTCTTTACGTTGCCTCCCTGCCGGGTGGTCGACACGCGGGCCTCTCTGCCCCTGCTGCCCGGTATCCAGTTCTTCCCGCTGGCCGGCCACTGCGGGATTCCGGCCTGCGCCAGGGCGGTCTCGGCAAATCTCACCGTCGTCGGCCCGCAAGCTGCAGGCCACCTGACGGCCTATGCCGGAGACGCCCAGCTGCCCGCAACCAGCAATCTCAACTTCGGCGCCGGCCAGGTGCGGGCCAACTATGCCATCGTCCAGTTGGCCGACGATGGCGCCGGTACCATCGGCGTCTTCTACATTGCTTCGGGAGCCGGTACCGCCAACCTGCTCGTGGACGTGAACGGCTATTTCGAGACCACTGCCGGCTCAGGGCCGATCGCCGTCGACTCGCTGGCTCCAGCCGCCACCGAGCTGACCCAGCTGGGCATGACCAGGATCTTCGGCCAGGGCTTCACGGACCCGGTGGCGGTCAGCCTGGCCGGCTACGCGGCACAGGTGCTCTGCTCGAGCGGCACCGAGATCGAGGTGGTGCCGGCCTTCCCCGTGGGCATCGGCTGCTCCGCGGTGCAGGGTCCAGTTCACGTGACCAATCTCAGCAGCGGCGAAAGCGCCGACGGACCACAGTTCACCTACCTGCCATCCAATCCGTCCCTGGTCGGCGTCTCGCCGTCGTCTGTCGGCGAGAGCGGCGGCGCGGTGCTCTCCCTTACCGGCTCCTTCCCATATGCCTCCCAGACGGGAGTGCTGATCGGCCCACAGGCAGCATCCCCGGACGGCACCTCCACGACCACCACCTTGCACGTGCCTGCGCCGCCCTTCACTGGCACCTTCCCGACCCAGCCCTGTTCCGCTGGCGGCGAGACAGGCACCCAAGAAGTCCCGGTGAGCGTCGACGTGACGGTCACGAATCCGATCACCGGCTGCTCGAGCACGGCACCCGGCGCCCTCACCTATATCCCCAACGACGGCAGATGCCAGGTGCCGCCGCCGCCACCACCGCCAGTTGCTGCATTCACCGCGTCCACGCCCGTGGGCAGCAACACCGCCACCTTCACCGACACCTCGACTGGTTCCCCGACGAACTGGTCCTGGAGCTTCGGCGACGGTTCCTACACCCACGTTCAGAACCCGGTCCACACCTACAGCGCTGCCGGCATCTACGTGGCGATGCTGACGGTCTGCAACGCAGTTAGCTGTTCCACGACCGCCAGCTTCATAACCGTTCCAGGACAGTAGTAGGCGGTCGCCGCGCCCTGTGGCGCGGCCGGATGCCCCTGTCGCCGGGGCCTGTGCTGTGCTTTGCGATCATGTGGCGAACGCTCGGGCGATGCTCTCCTCATAGGGCGGCGTCAGGACCCCCACCTCGGTGATGATCCCGGCGATCAGCTCGTGTGGGGTGGTCGAAGGCGAAGTTCAGGGCCTCGATCTCGGCCGGCGCGCAATTGGGGGTGTACCGGTTTCGACGGGGAACAAGAGCGGTTCGGAAGCCGCGTGTCGAGTTTCTGCTCGCTAAAACAGAGAAAATACCTGCGAACGACAACTTCGCCCTCGCGGCCTAAGAACTAGGTCGTGACGTCCTGCTGGAGGCGCGGCCCGCCACGTCCAGCAGGGCGCAACTCAAGCGGGCCAAAAGGTCCGGGCGCCTTGCACCGGACCTGGATCAAGTTGCAAGGCTGGCCGACGCGCGAGGCGCCTTCCTCCGCAACGCGGACGGCGAGATTTAAATGGAAGGATATGCACGTAAACGCTTTCGGGACGCGTTTCTCGGACGTGGGTTCAACTCCCACCACCTCCACCAA
>Ga0137403_10000062_pt1 | contig 114094 bp, 104 predicted proteins | sample CZOMad2_1_16fung_FD_122057 | JGI IMG/M metagenome (GOLD analysis project Ga0137403, IMG submission 122057) | Vadose zone soil fungal communities from Angelo Coast Range Reserve, California, USA - CZOMad2_1_16fungal (Hybrid Assembly) | ecosystem: Environmental > Terrestrial > Soil > Vadose... | reverse complement strand
TCGCGGCAAGGCCCATCTTCGGTGAACGCGGTCGGCACGCCGCTCGGGCGTTATCAAAAACAGATGTACGACGCGGTCGGTGCGCGCTGGTATCAGCACATGCAACAGCGGCAGGACCTCGTCAGCATCGGGACGGCGCGGCTGAGTTTTTCAATCGATCGTTCGGGGCGGGTGACAAATCTCAAGGTGCTGGAAAATACCGCGAACGAAGCGTTCGCCAGTGTCTGCCTGCAATCAGTCCAGGAGTTGAAGTTGCCGCCGATTCCCGACGATGTGGCGAGCACGTTGCCGAGCGAAGGGTTGCAGGCGGAGTTGACGTTTATCTCCTACGCGAACTAATGGTGTCGGGATTCGCGCTTCCGAAATGACCGAGATGCTTCAAACGATGGTGAGTTTTTTGAACAAGGGCGGTCCATTCATGTGGCCGCTTTTGTTATGCTCGATCGTGACCGTGGCGACGATCGTGATGGCGGCGCTGACGTTGCAGGAGAAGAAAGTCCTGCCGCTGGTGATCGAGAGCGAGATCGAGCGGCTCATTCCCGGCGGAAGCGCCGAGCGCCTCGTGCGGATCGTGAATGACGACAACTCGTCGCTGGCCGGCGTGGTCCGGACGGCGTTGCAGCATCTGCGCTGGCCGCGCTCGGAAAATATCGAGTCGGTGCAAACGCGGGCGCGTCGGGAACTGGTGCGGCTCGAGCGCGGGTTAATTGTGCTCGAAGTAGTAACGGGAATTGCGCCGTTGATTGGACTGATCGGGACCGTCTCGGGCCTGGTCCATGTTTTTTCCGGGCTCGGCTTGAGCACCGGCGCGTCGGACACGAAAGCCGTCGCGCTCGGAATTTCGGAGGCGCTCAACTGCACGATCTTCGGATTATCGATCGCAGTGCCGGCCCTGATTTCCTTCAGCTACTTCTCGAAGAAGATCGAAGTGATGTCGGTCGAAATGGAATCGCTGGTTTCGGATTTGATCGCGAAGTGCTATTACGGCCGCGTCTCGAGCGGCGATCCAACTTCTCCGCGCGCGATTTCGCCGGCCGCGGCGCGAGCGCCCGTCGGTTAAGGCGCCGACTTGTCGTCATGAAGATCGCAGTTCGGAAACGGCGCGCGCCCTCCATCATTATCGTATCGCTCGTGGATATCCTGACGATCCTGCTGATTTTCTTCGTTGTCTCGACCACGTTCAAACGCGACCAGCCGGAAGTGCAGATCAATTTGCCGGATGCAAAGACGGCGACCAAGGCGTCGTCGGAGTTGGAGCACGCCGTGGTCAGCGTGAGCGAGAACGACGAGGTCCGCCTGGACGGACAAGTCATTGCGGTCGATCAGCTGGAGGCGGCGGTTAAGAATTTACCGGCCACGCGCCGCTCGACCCTGGCGTTGCAGGCAGACAAGAAGGCGACGTTTGGCACGATCATCAAGGTGATGGACGCGTTGAAACTCGCCGGGGTGAAAAACCTGCCGGCGTTCACCCGCGAAGGACAATGAGATTGCAGATTCGGAAATACGGCGACCCGCTCCTGCGGGCGAAAGGAAAACGGATCGAAGCGGTCGATGACGAAATCCGCGCGCTTGCCGAAAACATGCTCGAAACGATGCACGCCGCGAACGGCATCGGGCTCGCCGCGCAGCAGGTGGGTCACGCGCTGCAACTCACCGTGCTCGATGTCACGCAGGTCGAAGATCGGCCGAGCACGATGACGTTGAACGGCGAGCCGGTGGCGGATCTAGCGACGGCGATGCCGCTGGTCCTGATCAATCCGACGCTGCGTTTGAGCGAAGAAACCGATTTGGGGAGCGAAGGTTGTCTCAGCTTTCCCGAAATCACGGCGGACATCGAACGGGCCAGTTCGCTTAAGATGGAAGCGGAGACGCTCGAGGGGGACAAACTGCGGATCGAGGCGTCGGGCCTGCTCGCGCGGGCGTTGCAACACGAGGTGGATCATTTGAACGGCATCCTGTTCATCGACCGGATGAGCTCTGCGGCGAAAGTGAGTCATGGCAGCCGGTTGAAGCGTTTGCAGAAAGAAACGGCGAAAATGTAGCGAACGCGCGATAACTAAATCGCTTTGTAGCTCACCGTGATGCTGCGGAAGACGAGCTGATCGCGTTGGGCCGAGAAATAGAAGAGCTCGAGCATCGTGCCGCCGACAATCCACTGGTAACCGACGAGCGTCTGGATGACGTCCGAATCCGTGTCGCGGGAGCGGGAGACGAGTTTGCCAGTGCCGAATTTGGCGTCGAAGTAGCGGCGGATTTCGCCCATCCGTTCGTTGTAACGCTCGATCGTCCAATCCGGGTATTCATATTGGAGTTCGACCTCGACGAGAAAACCGTCGCGGAAAATGAAAAGGGTGCGGCGCAGTCCCGGCTGGACAAGACCTTCAACTGTCCAGACCTCGCGCTTCTCCTTTTTTTCGCGCGTGACGATTTTAGCCTTCGCGCCGGTCAGGACCTGCTCGAGTCTGGTCATCGAATCGTTCCACTTGAAACCGAAGGGCGGCGGAATGTCGTCGGCTGCGCGGGCGGAAGCGACGCAGGCGCCCAAAACGAGCGCAGCGCAGCAGAACACGGAGCCTTGAGGTCGCCAATTGATCATTGCGTGGAGGCAGCGAGCGCTGAATCCGTGCCAAGGTTGCCGTTTACGTCGAAGCGGTCAACTGATCGAGGTTTCTTCCGTCGCAAACTGCTTTCGACAATTCCGAACGCGATTTTTCGTCAAGAATTTTCTGATTCGCGAACGAAAATAAAATTCAGATTTTTCCTTGTGGGTTCCGCGGACGATTTCTAATCTCAAGCCCGCTGGCCGGGAGCAAAGAGCGCTGGTGTTAATAAGATGTGAACAGAATTCCAAGATCACAAAGAGCTAGAATGAGTATAACACCCGCCAGAGCGAATGACGCAGGCACGAAAGAGAGTTCTGTTCTCTCGCACACTTGCTCGCCACGCAGCATCGCGCCTGTTTTTCCCTCGTATTTTCACACCTTAACTCTGTTTTCCCCACGAATGTCGTTGCGCCGGTCCAGGAGAAACCTCGTGACGAAAAAATCCCTCAGCCCGCAGAATCCGCTCTCAGCGAGCGAATTCCGGGGTGTTTAACCCTGTTAACAAGTCGGCATGGACGAGAAGTATTCGCAGCTATGGCAGAAACTGTCGGCAGCGCTCAAACCGCAGGTTAGCCCGGACACTTTCAAGCGCTGGTTTTCCGCCGTGAAACTCGTCAGCGCGACGGACGAAACGTTCACCTTCCGGGTTCCGAACAATATTTACCAGTTTTGGATCGAGAGTAACCACATGGCGGCATTGCAGGCGGCGATCGTGGCCGCTTTCGGTTCGCCGCGAGACGTAAAATTCGTGACCGCTTCCGACAGCGCATCCAAAGCGGAGCCGGAAGAGTTGCCGGAGATTTCTCCGAAGGAATTCGTTCGCGAATCGGCGCGGGACGGAAAACAATCGGGCCCGGCGCTCGGCCTGAATCCCCGCAACAATTTCGAATCGTTCGTCGTCGGCCCGAACAACGAGATCGCCCACGCGGCGAGTCTGGCGGTCGCGAAAACGCCGGCGCGCACTTACAACCCGCTCTTCATTTACGGCGGGGTGGGCCTCGGCAAGACGCATTTGATGCAGGCGATCGGGCAATACGTCGGGATAAACAAAAAGGGCGCGAAAGTGATGTATCTCTCGAGCGAGGTGTTCATCAACGAATTCATCGACGCGATCCAGCACAACAACCTCGTGAAATTCCGGAAGCGTTATCGCCAGGCGGATCTGTTGCTGATCGACGACATCCAGTTCCTCGGCGGCAAGGAACGGTCGCAGGAGGAATTTTTTCACACTTTCAACACCCTCTTCGACGGGCATAAACAGATCGTGCTTTCGAGCGACCGCCCGCCTTCGGAGATCGCGAACCTGGAGCACCGGCTCGTCTCGCGTTTCGAATGGGGCCTGACCGCCGAGCTCCAACCGCCCGACGTCGAAACGCGGATGGCGATCCTGCGCAAAAAGGCGCACACCTTGCAGATCAAATTGCGCGACGAAATTTTCGATTTCCTCGCAACCCGGATTCGCACCAATGTGCGCCGGCTCGAAGGCGCGCTCATGCGAGTGGCGTCATTTGCCTCGCTCAGCGGCAAGGAACTGACCAACGAGGTCGTCGAGCATTTGCTGAAGGACATTTTGCAGGAAGAAGCGCGGCATTCGGTGACGATCGAGCAAATCCAGCGGCGCGTGGCCGAACACTTCGACGTCCGTCTCGCGGACATGACGAGCAAACGCCGGCCGGCGAACATCGCGTTCCCGCGGCAGATCGCGATGTATCTCGCGCGCGAATTGACCAAGGCATCGCTCAACGAAATCGGCGACGCGTTCGGCGGGCGCGATCACGGAACTGTCTTGCACGCCTGTAAACTGGTGAAGCGGCGGATGCAGGAGCAGGACAACATCCGGCAAACGATCTCGTTCATCGACAGCGCGCTCCAGCGATAACCGCGGCAAAACACCACGCGCGCCCGAGCGAGATTGCGGTTGCCGAATAAAATCGTAAGCCTTACATCTTAGCTTTCCGTCTCCGACATGAAATTCAGCGCCACCAAAGAAAAGCTGCTCGAAGGTTTGCAACAGGTCCAAAACGTCGTCAGCACCCGCACCACGCTTCCGATTCTCTCCAACGTTTTGCTCCAGGCCAAAGGGAACGAAGTCCATCTCACCACGACCGATCTTGATGTTGGCGTGCGGGGCGCGTTCGAAGCCAGCGTGGAGAAGGAAGGCGCGACCACGCTGCCGGCGCGGCGGCTGTTCACCATCATTCGAGAGCTGCCCTCGAGCGAAGTTTCGGTCGAAGTCGACGGAAAAAACGCGGCATCGATCCGGAGCGGCCAGAGTTTTTTCAAAATCCTCGGGTTGCCGGAGGAAGAATTCCCGCCCCTGCCGAAATTTGAGAACGCAAAGAACGTAACGATTCCGCAGAAGACGCTGCGCGATGGATTACGGAAGACTTCGTACGCGATCTCGACGGATGAAACGCGTTACGTCCTGAACGGACTGCTTTTCAGCTTCAAGGATAACAAGCTCACCCTGGTGGCGACGGACGGACGGCGGCTGGCGATGGTCGATATCGAACTCGAATTTCCGCGGAGCCACGAAGCCGACATCATCGTCCCGACGAAAGCGGTGACGGAATTGGGCCGGCTGCTGACGGACGACGGCGAAGTGAAGGTGAGTGTGGGCAGCGGCCAGATCGCGTTCGAGCTGAACAATACGCTGCTCGTCTCGAAGTTGATCGAAGGAAATTATCCGAATTACAAACAGGTGATTCCGACCGAGACGAAGGAACGCGTGACGCTGGAACGGGAAACGTTCCTCAATTCGCTTCGCCGCGTTTCGTTGCTGGCCAGCGACAAATCGAACTCGATCAAACTCAATTTCACCAAGAACAACATCGACATTACCGCGAACACGCCGGAAGTCGGTGAAGCGAAGGAATCGCTTCCGGTCGCTTACAAAGGCCGCGATTTTTCGATCGCGTTTAATCCGGAATTTTTCATGGCGCCGTTGCGGGCGCTGACCGAGGACGAAGTTTTCCTCGATCTCATCGACGAGATGAGCCCGGGCGTGCTCAAGATCTCGACTCCGTTTCTTTACGTGCTGATGCCGATGCGCATCAGCTCGTAGGCGCGCACGACATCGTCGACCTCGAGGTCGATCATTTTTCCTCCGGGCGCGCGCAGAACAGTGACGTTCTGGTTCGCCGGCGCCCAGATCGCGGGGTCGGTCCAGCCGAAAAGCAGAAGGCATCGCGCCCCGGCCGCGCCGGCGAGGTGGGAAATCCCGCTGTCGTGTCCGATGAAGATTTTGTCTTTGAGAACCGCGGCGAGCTGCGGAAGCGGAAGATTTTCGGCGAACTGAACAGACTTTCCTTTCCAGGCGGCTTGCAGTTTCTGCGTGCGCCCGACGTCGGCTTCGCCGGCGATGATCAGCAGTTGGACGCCGTTCGCGAGGAGAACGTCGCCAAGCGTGATCCACTTTTCGACAGGCCAGTTCTTTGTCTCGCTGCCGCTCCCGGGATGGAGCGCGACCGCGCAATTGCGGAAATGTCGCGCGAAATTTCGGTCGTCGTCTTTCGGGAAAAGGCGCGCTGCCGCATCAGTCAGCGGGAGGCCGATTTGTTGCAGAGGTCGCGCTAGCTGGAATGCCGCGTGTTCACTGTTATCGAGCTTGGAGGGTCCTGCGAGGAAAGTCGCGGCGCCGCACGCGCGAATATTCGTTTCGAAAATTTTGTCGGGATCGTAAAGAAAGCTCAGGATGAGATCGAAGCTGGCGAAGTAATCCGTCAATTCCGCCGGCAACTCGGAGCTTCGCGCGAAAAAACGGGCGAACGATCCGGATTCAATTGAGCGAACCGCATCCGCGTAGAAACGGCGCTCGGCGAGAGCGGCGATGTGTTTGGCGCCGAGAATTTCGAGATGGGCGTTGGGAAAGCGATCGCGCAGCAGTTTGATCGCGGGCAATGTGAGCACGAAATCGCCGAGGGCGCCGCCGCGGATAACCAGGATGCGATTCAGGTCAGTAGCGCGTGACAGCGCACGCGAGGATCGCGACGCCGTAGAGAAAAACGACGCCGTGAGTGATGCGCCACCGGCCGTTGGTTCGCGCGCTCCAATTGATCTGGTCGCGCATGAGATACGGCATCGTGACCCAGAACAGGCCCGCCACAATCAGGATATAGGCGAAAACAGTCACGAGCAGCCGGCTGGTTTCGCTGCGGAAAAACGCGGCGTCGAGAAGCGGTTCGGCCGCGAGCAGAAAAAGAATGCCGAGGGCGCGAGCCGCCAGGAATTCGTCGACGAACCGCAGCACGAGAAGAAAGCCGACTGGGAGAATGAAGAGCAGCGGTTTACGGAACGAAGAAAATTCTCCCATTTCCATCGTGGCGAGCAGCCAGAAGCTCCAGAAAAAGGCGATCGTCAGCAGGACGAATCCAGCCACGCGAGACCGGGGCAAATTTCGCGCCGCGGCCTGAGACGCGTCCGGGCGGACCAATCCCCAAAGCCCGAAAAGCAAAAGGACGATGCCGGCGATGTAGCCGGCGGTCTGAAGCGTTAAATGATAGATCATGCGAAAACCGGAGAGGACCGTTGCATGACGGGCGTCCCATACAAGCTGAATCCGGTCGCTTCTTCGATCCGCAGATCGAAGATTTCACCCGCGCGCTCGGGTTCGCCGGCGAAGACCACGATCTTATTTGTCCGGGTGCGACCCATTAACCGGGATTTGTTTGTCCGGCTTGGTCCTTCGCAAAGCACTTCGAGATCGCGGCCGACGAGACGGGCATTGATGCGTTGCGCAGACGCGTCAACCACGCGGAGCAAGTCCTGGTTTCGCTCTTCCTTTACGCGCTCATCGATCTGCGGCATCGACGCGGCCGGTGTTTCCCGGCGGGTCGAATAACGGAACACGAAAGCGTTATCGAATTGGATTTCTTCAACCAGGTCGCGCGTCCGCTGGTAGTCGTCTTCTTCTTCGCCGGGGAAACCGACAATCACGTCGGTCGTGATCGCCATCTCCGTGCGGGTTTCGCGAATTCGCCGGACGAGCGAGCGATATCTGGCCGCGGTGTAGGGCCGATGCATCGCTCTCAGGATTCGGTCCGAGCCGGATTGAAGTGGGAGATGAACGTGTTCGGCGAGCTTCGGCAATTCTGTGAAAGCGCGCAGCAAATCGTCGCGGAAGCCAATCGGGTGTGGCGAAGTGAAACGAAGGCGCTCCAATCCCTCGATCGCATGAACCGCTTCGAGCAGCTGGACAAACGGACTTTTGCCGGCGACGGCCGGAAATTCGTGCCGGCCATAGAGATTCACGATTTGCCCCAGAAGAGTGACCTCTTTCACGCCGCGTGCGACGAGGCCGCGCACTTCGCGGACGATTTCCTCGATCGAACGACTGCGTTCGGCGCCGCGCGTGCGCGGGACGATGCAGAACGTGCAATGCATGTTGCAACCCTGCATGATCGAAACGAACGCGGTCGCCTGCCGCACGTTCAGCGTGTGATCGCGAATCGTTTCCGCCGAGCCGGTTTCTTCCTCCGTGTCGCAAATGGAAAAGCGCAGATCATCCATCCGCCGTGTCCGCTTTTTCTCCAGTGCCTCTTCCACGTAATCCGCCACGCGATGAAATTTTTGCGTGCCGACTACGAGATCGAGGTGCGGCACCACCGCGAAAAGAGAATCGCCTCGCGCTTGCGCCATGCAGCCGAGAAAACCGAAAACGGTTTCCGGCCGTCGCTTCGCGATCTGCCCCAGCATTCCCATTTTCCCAAGCGCCTTTTGCTCCGCCATGTCGCGCACGCTGCAGGTGTTCAGGAGCACGACGTCGGCGTCGGTCTCCCGTTCCGCGCGCTCATACCCGCGCGCCAGCAGCGAATGCGCGACCTGTTCTGAATCACGCTCGTTCATCTGGCAGCCGTAGGTTTTGATGAAAAATTTCGGCATCGCGAGAGCGGATTGTGACACAAAGCAGAGGCGCGCGCCAACGGCTCGGATGTGCTGAGGCTTGCGCTCGCCCGCCGGTTCCAATTTAATCGCGCGCTATGACTGAACGCGCACCAGCCATCGGGATCATCGGCGGCAGCGGCCTTTACCAAATGGAAGGCGTAGAGGATCCGACGGAGCAACGCGTCCAGACGCCGTTCGGCGACCCGTCCGATGCGATCGTCGGCGGGCGCATGCGCGATCGGCAGGTTTTTTTTCTGCCGCGTCATGGTCGAGGGCATCGTTTGCTTCCGCATGAGTTGAATCATCGTGCGAACATTTACGCGCTCCGTTCGCTCAATGTCCGCTGGATCATTTGCGTTACCGCCGTCGGCAGTTTGCAGGAACAATACGCGCCCCGCGATGTCGTGTTGCCGTCGCAATTTTTCGATCGCACAAGCCAGCGTGCCGAGAACACGTTCTTCGGTGATGGAATCGCCGCCCACGTCGGCTTCGCGGAACCGATCTCAACCGGCCTGCGAAACATTTTGAGGGAGTCCGCGCAGGCCGTCGGAGTTCGTGTCCACAATGGCGGCACTTACGTGGGCATGGATGGACCGGCGTTTTCGACCCGCGCCGAGTCCGAATTCAACCGGCGCCAGGGATTCGACGTTATCGGCATGACCAACATTCCCGAAGCGAAGTTGGCGCGCGAAGCGGAGATCGCGCTGGCCACTTTGGCGATGATCACTGATTACGATTGCTGGAAGGTCGAAGAAGAGCCGGTCTCCGCGCAGACCGTTTTCGGCCATCTCATCGCGAACGCCGAAACTGCCAAGAAAATCCTGGCGGAAGCCATCCCACGCATTCCAGCCGAACCGAATTGGCCGGAGCACCGGGCTCTCGATACCGCCCTGCTTACCGACCGGAGGCTCTGGCCAGCGGCGACGAGGCAGAAACTGGCGCCGATTTTGGACCGGTTTACCTAGGAAAACGGCGATTTCGCAACAATGCGTCGCAATTCGCAAAAATCCTGCTTGCCAACCAGGGGGGAAATATAGTAATTATAAAGACCGTCGGGAGATTCCCGTCTTAACACTACGGAGTTCCAAAGAAAAATGATCACCAAAATCACCGCAGGTTTGCTCGCCGTCGCTCTCCTCGCCGCTTGCTCAACAACCGCCACAACCGCCAAGCGCACGACGCTTCGGGAGACTAACGCCGCCCGCCTCGCCTCGACCGACACGACGTCAGCGACTGAGCCGCCTTCTCCCGCAGAAGGACCGGAAGATATCCCGGGCGAAGGCCCGCGTGATCCGGCGAAGAATCCGGCGCTGGTTCCGTCGCCGCTGCTCCGCCAAAACGCCGCGGGCGGTCTTTAATCGGACCCCGCCGGCGTTACATCCAGAGGCCCCACGACAAAAGCGCGGACGCGTCTTGCCAGACGCCCGACTTGCTGTCGCCAAGCACGACCACAATGATGTCGCGCCCGGGCCGTGTTCCACTCGCGATGAGGCAATGGCCCGCTGCTTCCGTGTAACCGGTCTTCATTCCGTTACAATAGGAAAGCCGCTTCAGGACTTTGTTCGTATTCTCTAACTCACGGGTTCGGCCGTTCGCGTAACGAAAGACGAGATTCGGCAGGCAAACAATCGAACGGATCGTGCCGTTTGCGTAGGCGGCTTTCGCGATGATCGACAGATCGCGCGCTGAAGAATACTGGCCCGGGATGGGCAAACCGTTTGGATTGACGAAATGCGAATGGGTCGCGCCGAGCTCGCGCGCTTTCTGGTTCATCACATCGGCGAACGCTTCAACGCTGCCGGCGGAATCGCGCGCCAGGCAACGGGCGACATCGTTCGGGCTTTTCACGAGCAGGGCTCGCAACAGCTCCAGCCGTGTATAGGTATCGCCGGGCCGAATGTTCAACTTCACAGGCTCGGCCATCGTATCCACGGGCTGCACCGTGACGGGTCGATCGAGATAACCGCGTTCGGAGACGATCAGCGCCGTCAATAATTTCTGGGTGCTCGCCGCCGGCCGCGGCGCGTCGGCATTTTTCTCGTAGAAAATCTCGCCCGTGTGCGCATCGATGACCATCACCGAAACGGCGCGCGTGGCTGGTGCAACCTTCGAAACCGATCCTGGCGGCGGTGGACCGGCTGGCTCCGCTTTTTTTACGTCGGAGGAAAGACCGTCCGGCACCTCCATCGGCCGAACCGTCTTGTAGCTGTGTTTCTTCGCAGCGACGGAAGAAAAGGCTAGCGCGATGGCGCAGAAGCAAACGAGCGTTTCGTGTCGGCGTTTCACGGGCAGAACTTAGAAGCAGAATTTTTGTCCGTGCAAGCGGGTTACGGCGCTATTCATCCGAGCCGCGCTGGATCAACTCGATCTCGTAACCTTCCGGTGCGTCGATGAACGCAATGGCGCCATCCTTCCCGTGCGGGTGAGGCCCATCCGAAAGCGGATAACCTTTCTTCGCCGACTCGCGCGCGAACGCCTCCAGGTCGTCGACCTCGAACGCGAGATGCGTCAGGTCCGGTCCCACCACCACCGGACCGCTCTTGTCGAATTTGCAGATCTCGATTTCCTCGTCGCTCCCCGGCGCTTTAAAAAAGACCAATTGCGAGCCACGACCCGAGGTGTGGCGGCGCGTTTCCTCCAATCCAAGAACGTCGCGATAAAAGGCCACGGTCTTGTCCAGGTCGATCACCCGATATCGCGTATGCAGAAGCTTTTTCACCATTCCTCACTAATTGCGCGTGTGAATTGAATTTCAATGTGATTGGTTAAGCCCATGAAACTAGTGATCGCGGCCACGGGGGCCAGCGGCACGATTTACTTGCAACGGCTCCTCGCCCAGATCGATTGCGCGGCGAACGAAGTCCATCTCGTGATGAGCGGGCACGCCAAACAGGTGGCGGCGCAGGAAGTCGAGCGGCTTGCCATTCCGGCCGGCGTTTCCGAGCACTCTGAGAATGATCTGAATGTGCCGTTCGTCAGTGGTTCCGCGCGCTTCGACGCGATGGTGATCGCGCCCTGCTCGATGGCAACGCTCGGCCGGATTGCATCCGGTTGCAGCGACACCGCGCTCTTGCGCGCCGCCGATGTTTTTCTGAAGGAACGCCGGAAGCTCGTGCTGGTGCCGCGCGAGACACCATGGAGCCTGATCCACGCGCGGAACATCGTCACGCTGCTTGAAGCCGGAGCGGTTGTCCTCCCGGCGATCCCGTCGTTTTACAGTCGACCCGCATCGGTCGAAGCCGTGGCCGACACCGTCGTCTGGCGGATCCTCGATCAACTCGGTCTGCCGAATCCCGCGGCCTACCGCTGGCGCGATGAGAGCGGACAGGCCAAACCGACGTGAAGTTGGAGAGCTGGCCGGCGCGGCTGCTCCTCGCGCTCGGCTTTGGAATTTATCGGCTGTGGGCGCGCACGCTTCGATTGCGCGTTGAAGATCCGCACGACGTCGTCGAGTTCGTCCGACAACAACCGGTCATCTTCGCGATCTGGCACAATCGTCTCCTCATGTTGCCGCGCGTTTTCGATCCCAGCTTTCCGACGCGCCAAAGCTACGGCTTGATCAGCGCCAGTCGCGATGGCGACATGATTGCGAACTGGATCGAGCGCGCCGGTTACGGCACGATTCGCGGGTCGAGCTCGCGTAAAGGCGTGGCCGCGCTGCGCCAGCTCATGGATACTCTCGCCGCGAACGGCAATGTGTTATTCACGCCGGACGGTCCCCGCGGCCCCGTCTATCAGGTCAGCCAGGGCGTGGTTTTTCTCGCTCAAAAAAGCGGCGCGCCGATCGTGCCGATCCATATGGAGTATTCGAGTTGCTGGCGAATGAAAAGCTGGGATCGCTTCGTCGTGCCGCGACCGTTCGCGACACTCCGCGCGATCTTTGGCGCGCCGATCCGGATCCTGCCTCTTGATGGCCCCGAACAATTCGAAGCCGAACAACTTCGTCTCCAGAGCGCGATGATGAGCCTGGTGGAACAACCGTGAGTCCTCCGTAGATTTTCGCTCCATGTCGAAACTCATCGAAGGCCGCGTCATCGCCGAAAAAGTTTACGGCGAACTTCGAGGCGAAATTGCCGCGCTCAAAAAAAGTGGCCGCACGCCCGGACTCGCGGTTGTGCTCGTCGGGGACAATCCCGCGTCGCGCGCCTACGTGCGCTCGAAAGACAAAATGTGCCGCGACCTCGGACTTCATTCCGTGAAGCTCGAGTTGCCGGCGGACACGACGCAGGACGCGTTGCTTGCGCGTGTAGAAGAATTGAATCGCGATTCGGCAATCCACGGCATCCTTGTCCAGTCACCGCCGCCAAAGCACATCGACGAAGCGGCCATCGTGCGCGCGATGGATCCTGCGAAAGATGTGGATGGCTTTCATCCGACAAACATCGCCAAGCTCGCGCTGGGCGATGAGAGCGGTTTCGTTCCATGCACGCCGCTCGGTTGTCAGCGCCTGCTCATCGAGAGCGGAATCGAAATCGCCGGCGCGCATGTGGTGGTTCTCGGACGGAGCATGATTGTGGGAAAACCGCTGGCATTGCTTTTGATGCGGAAGGGCAAAGGCGGCGACGCGACGGTGACGGTTGTCCATTCGCGCAGCAAACGCCTGAGGGAAATCACCCGTTCGGCCGACATTCTCATCGCTGCCATTGGCCAGCCGGAGTTTGTTCGCGCGGAACACGTCCGCGAGGGCGCCGTGGTGATCGATGTCGGAATCAACCGCATCGATGACGCAACGATGGAACGCGGTTACCGGCTCGTCGGCGACGTGGCGTTTGCCGAAGTGTCGGAAAAAGCAACGGCGATTACGCCGGTCCCTGGCGGCGTCGGACCAATGACGATCGCGATGTTAATGGCGAACACGGTCAGGGCCTGCCGACAATCTTCCCAGTAAGCAAGCGAAGCAGCGCCGGTTGAAATCGAGCGATGCGCAAGAAGGCTGAACCGAATCGCGGCGACAAGACCGCGGAGCGAGCGAGCTGATTAATCCAGAGCCGGCCGCGATACAATTGGGCGTGCGCCGCCGAATAAGCGATCGCAACGTCGCCGGCATTCCCGCCGTCGCCCTGCAACGCGATCGCCTTTGCCGCGAGTTCGCCGGACGCGAGCGCGTAATAAATCCCCTCGCCTGTAAACGGCTCGACCACTCGCGCGGCGTCGCCCACAAAAAACAGCAAGGGCTGCGCGGGCGAAATCGGTTCGCGCGTCAGCGGCGTGATGGTCCGCCACGAATGATTGGACGAAACGCCGAAGCGCTGCTCCGCCCACCCACGCAACGAGGCGATCTGTTTCGGCACACTGACAAGACAGACATTGAGTTGGCCATCTCCGACTGGCGCCTGCCCCGAATAACCTTCCGGCCGAAATTCCAGGACAACCCGGTCGCCGAAATCGTCTGGCAACGGCAAGTGACTTTGGAGAGCGACGCGTTCCTTCGCCGGTCGCGGAAGCAGTCCACAAAATCGCGCCACCGTCGAATTTCGCCCATCGGCCGCGACGAGCGTCCGAGATTCTACGACCTGGCCGCCCACGGAAATTTTCCAATGTTCGTTCCGCGGGTCCGGTGAGGTCAGCGCGGTCACCGTCGCGGATTCAAAAACTGTCGTGCCCAGTTCGCGGGCGCGTTCCAGGAGCAGATTATCAAACAGGCTGCGCTTGATCGCGATCTCCGCGTTTTCTTCTCCGGGAAGCGCAACGCTTATCCGCCGCCCGGTTATTCCGATGAAATCGACGCGAGAGAGTTTCCCGTGCGGAAGGTCTCGCATCCGCTCCGCGACCTCCAACCGCACCAGAATTGGCCAGCACGCCGGGTTGATGCAATCGCCGCAGACTTTCTCGCGGGGAAATTTTTCGCGCTCGAAAATCGCCGTTCGCAAACCCGCGGCCGCGCAAAAAGCCGCGCAGCTGGAACCGGCCGGCCCGCCGCCGACGATCGCGACATCGAACATTTGTCACAGTCGGCGAAGGCACGCTGCGCCTCAAGGAGCGGCGGTTTACAAACCGCCGACGAAAATGAGGCGGCAGAGCCGCCTGATCAATCAGACGGCGGTGTAGACAGCGCCGCTCCTTGAAGCTCTTCTCAAATCCCGGCACAGTTCCCTTGTCGTGCCGAAGGACGAAAAACCAGATCTGACCAAAAAGGTGCACGAAGTGCCGCACAAGCCGGGCGTCTACCTGATGCGCGATCGGTTTGGTCGCGTCATCTACGTTGGCAAAGCGCGCGATCTGCGGAAGCGCGTCGGCTCGTATTTTATGCCATCGAAAGTCGCGCAGGCCGATATTAAAATGCGGGCCTTGCTCGATGCAGTCTGGGATTTCGAGACGCACACGGTCCAAAGCGAGCCGGAGTCGCTTCTGCTCGAGGGCAAACTCATCAAGGAATATCGGCCGCGTTACAACATCTCGTTCCGCGACGACAAGCGCTTCCTCGTCGTGAAAGTCGATCCGACTGAGGAATGGCCGCGATTTCGGTTGGCGCGTTTCAAGAAAGACGACGGCGCGCGTTACTTCGGCCCCTACGCCCACGCCGGCGCGCTCCGGCAAACGCTCAATTTCATGCGAAAAAAATTTGGTGTCCTGACATTCGGGCGTGGTTCGCCGACGGAGCGCGAATTGAAATCAGCGACCTATCAGGTGCCGACGCGGCTGAGTGAGATCAGCGCAGAGCTCTATCGCGAGCGCGTCGCGCAGGCGTGCGACTTTCTGGAAGGGCATTCCCGCGAGATGATCGCGGCAGTCGAAGACGAAATGCACAAAGCCGCCGAGAAACTCGATTTCGAAAAAGCGGCCGACCTGCGCAACATGCTGGAAGACCTGCGCCGGACGACGAAACCGACGCGACGTTTCACGCGTCACAGTCTGCCCAGCGCGATCGATCCCGAGAGCGATGTCCGAGCGCTGGCCGACGCGCTCCAACTGCCGCGTCTTCCCGTCGTGATGGAATGCTTCGACATTTCGAATATTTCCACGACCCACGTCGTCGCTTCGATGGTCACCTTCCGCAACGGCGTTCCGGACAAGGACAATTACCGGCGTTATCGGATTCGCACGGTCGAAGGCCAGGACGATTTCGCCAGCATGGCGGAAGTGGTGCGCCGCCGTTATTCGCGTGTGCTGCTCGAGGCGCGGGATGCAAATCCGGATGCCGCGGAATTTTCGCAGGAGAATCCGACGGAAGCGCTCGATCGTGCCGCCGCGAAGTTTGTCGCGGTTCGACTCCCGGATTTGATCATCGTGGATGGCGGCAAGGGCCAACTATCTTCCGCATGCCGCGAATTGCAGCGGCTCGGTTTGCACGACTTGCCGATCATCGGTCTCGCCAAGGAATACGAAGAAATTTATCGGCCGGGCCGGGCGCTGCCGTTGGTTCTGCCGCCGGATTCCGGCGCATTACGTTTGCTTCAGCGCATCCGTGACGAAGCGCACCGCTTCGCGAACACGTATCACCAGCTGCTGATGAAGAAGCGGATCGGCGAAAGCATTCTCGACGATTGCCCTGGCGTGAGCCAGAACCGGAAGAATTTGCTGCTGCGAAAATTTGGTTCCGTAAACCGACTGCGCAAAGCGACCGTAGAACAGATCGCCGCGACCGAAGGGATCGGGCTAAAGCTGGCGCAGGAAGTTCACCGGTTTCTCGAACGCCATTAGCTTTCCACTTGTCGATTCAGGCGTGGCCAGCACACTTGCGCTTGTGAAGTTCCGAACCGCGGCAGTCTTTCTGTTTCTCATTGCGGCAGCGCCGATGCTGCTCGCACAAACCGAATCGCCCGCGCCTTCCGTCATCGGCGCCCCCGTGGAAGAGGCAATCGTCCCGACGTTCGAGACCCAAAAGCTGGCGCGAACCTATGTGCTCGATATCCCGGCGCCTCGCGGCTTGATCACGGACCGCAACGGCGTGCCACTCGCCCAAAACCGATTGATGTTTAATCTCGCGATCAGTTTCCCTACGCCGCTCGATTTTTCCGACCCGCAGTTGCTCTCCTACGCACACGAAAAAATTCAGGCAGCCGAGAAATTGCTCGGCCGCTCGCTGAAAATTTCCGACGACCTGATCAAACGGCATTATCACAATCGCGGGATCCTGCCGCTCGAGATCACGCAGAATCTCAGCGAGAAGGAAGCCGACGATCTCAGGCCGCGGCTGGCTGCGGACATGACGTTGCGGCCGTATTACGTCCGAATTTATCCGGAAGGGCGAACGGCCGGACAGATTGTCGGGTACAGCGGCAAGACCGGGCGGAATCCGGATGGGATCATCGACAATCACGAAGTGCTCTGGCCGGAAACGGAAGGACGCGAAGGGCTCGAACAAACGTTCAACCAGGTCCTGACCGGCAAGCACGGCGAATACAAAATCACGTTCGACAAGGACGGCCGAAAGACTTCCGAAAAAATCACGACGCCGCCGGTGCCGGGAAACACGGTCGTGACGACGCTTGATGTCCATTTGCAGGAGCTGGCCGAGAGCGCGCTCGAAGCGAAAGCGAAACGCGGCGCGATGGTCATCATGGAGCCGGACACCGGCGATATTCTCGCGATGGCTTCGTGGCCGACCTATAACCCAAACGCATTCGTGCCCACGATTTCCGCCGAAAAATTCAAGGCGCTCCAGGACGATCCGGACATTCCACTTTTGCCGCGTGCGTTCAGGTCTTCGTATCCGCCGGGATCAACCTTCAAAGTCGCGGTCGGAATTGCGGCCTTGGAAAGCGGCGCCGTTCGTTCCGATGAGGAATACAATTGCGTCCCGGCGATCACCATCGGCAACGTCGTCTTTCACAATTGGAAGAAGACCGATCGCGGCGCGCTGAACTTCATCGAGGCGCTGACGGAATCGTGCGACACCTGGTTTTATCAGGTCGGGATCAAGACCGGCGCGGACCCGATCATCGAGTGGGCGCAGCGGCTTGGGTTCGGCGGCAAGACGGGCATTCCGTTGCGCGGCGAAGTGGACGGGCGTGTGCCTAACGACCAATTCATGAAAGCGACCCACGGCCGGAAAATACTCAACGGCGACATCGCGAACATTTCCATCGGCCAGGGCGACACCCAGGTGACGCCGCTGCAGATGGCACAGGCGATGGCGATCATCGGCAATGGGGGGACGTTTTACCAGACGCGCCTCGTGCAACAGGTCCAGACGGTCGACAACGAGATCGTGACGGCGTTCCAGGTACGCGAGAAGAAAACGCTCGGCGCGTCCGCCGACACGATGGCGCAATTGCGGACGGCGATGGTCGATGTGGTCAATGGGGCCGGTGGCACGGCGCATCAGGCGAGTCTGGAAAGTGTTGCCGTGGCCGGCAAAACCGGGACCGCGCAATGGGGGCCCAAGAACAAGGAACGGACCGCGGCGTGGTTCGCCGGGTTCGTGCCTGCGGAAAAACCGCAGTACGCCTTCGCGGCGGTATATGAAGGCGATGTCGGCAGCAAAGCGCACGGCGGCAGCACGGCCGCGCCAATGATCGCGATGGTTCTGAAAGACGTTTATAAGGAGAACGGAAAGAAAAAAACGCGTCCGGAGACAGGCGACACGCGCGTGCGAAAAGCAGAGCCGGTGGAAGAAGACGAAGGGGATTAGTTTGTCTTTTCTGGGGAGCGCGCGCGCCTCGCGTGCTGGCGATGGCGCCCTCGCCATCGCGAACTCTTCGCATTTCGGCGAGGCGCCGAAATGAGCACGCGAGGCGCGTGCGCTCCCCAGAGTTACGCAGCGGCACTCGCCGCCAATTCCATCGTGCCCTTGAACTTCGGCTCTTCGCGTTCGACGCCGAAATTTTCTTCGTAAAGCCCGGCGATCTTTTCCATTTCGTCGGCCGTCAGCGGCGGGGATTCAGGCGCTTTTGCGAATTCGATGAGCTGCGCTTCCTCGTAAATGTTTGGCAGGGTCGACGCGACTCGATCATCCGCGAGCAGCCATTGCAACGCCGCCTGACCGAGGGTGCGCTCGGAGTTTTCCAGGAAACGGAGGCGCTCGATTTTTTTCACGCCGTTCAAGAGCCAGCTCCGCGGCCGATGACCACGGTGATCGCCGGGCGGAAAAACTGTCTCGGCGGTGTATTTGCCTTCGAGCATCCCGGACGAATGCGTAACGCGAATGAGAAACATCGTGTCCTTGCCCGCGTCGGTCGCAGCGTCTTGCATCGCGCGTCCCGGATGTTGCTCGAGCAAGTTATAAATATGCTGGACGCTCGTGATGTCGCGTTCGCGAATGCAATTCACGCCTTCGTAAAGCCAGCCGATCGCCGGGCCGAGCGCGACGCCGTAGTAACGGATCTTCCCGCTCGCCTTCAATTTTTCGAGCGTGGTCCAGATCGCGTCATCGTAGACCTGCTCCATCCGGATGTTATGCAGTTGAAGCAAATCGATCCGATCGGTCTTCAGGCGCTTCAGGGCCGCGTCGGTCGCGCGCACGATCGCGTCCGGTGAAAAATCCTGCGGAATTTCACGCTGCCCGCGGCCACGCGATTCGCCATGGGTCACGAAGTCGTAGCCGACCTTGGTGGCGATCACGATCTCGTCGCGCTGTTTCGGAAAAGCTTTCGCGATCAATTCTTCGCTGAGGCCGTTGCCGTAGGTGTCCGCAGCATCGAAGAGCGTAATGCCGAGGTCGAACGCCTTGTGCATGAGCGCAATCGCTTCGCCTTCGGTGAACTGGCCCCACCAGCCGGTTGAAATCGTCCAGAGACCGAAGCCGACTTCGCTGACGCGGAGGCCGGTATTTCTGTAGGTGCGAAAGCGCATGAGGAAAGGTTAGCGAAAAGAGCAGAGAACGTCCAATTTCCTCTCGTGAATTCCAAGGACAATGCGGCGCTCTTGATCGTCGGACACGGCTCGACGGTGAACCCCTCGTCGAGCGCGCCAACACTCAGGCACGCGTCGAGCATTCGCGCCCGCGGCACCTTCGCGGACGTCGCCTGCTGTTTCTGGAAAGAAGAGCCGAGCCTGCGCGACGCGCTCTTTTTCTTTCGCGACCCGGCGATCCACGAAGTTTACGTCGTACCGAATTTCATCAGCGAAGGCTATTTCACGCGCACGGTCATTCCGCGCGAGCTGGAATTGAATGGGCCGGAGACAACGCGCCCGAACGGACAAATCTGGAAGTATTGCGAGCCGGTCGGCAGCCATGAAAGCATGACGGAACATTTGCTCGCGCGCGCGAGAGAGATCGCGCCGGGGGTTCGCGAAGAGGAAGCCGCGCTCCTCATCGTCGCGCACGGCACGAGCCTGAACGACAACAGCGCCGTCGCGGCGAAAGAGCAGGCGGACAGAATCCGAGGACTCGGCCGATATGGCGAAGTGCTGAACGTTTACATGGAAGAACCGCCTCTGGTTTCCGATTGGGCGGACCTGACCAAGAGCGAGAACGTCGTCGTGGTTCCGTTTTTCATTTCCGACGGACTTCACAGTTACGAAGACATCCCGGCGCTGCTCGGGATCGAATCCGGATCGCAGGATCAGGCGCATCAGCTTGGGGGCCGCACAATCTTCTATTCGACAGCGATTGGAACCGACTCCAGATTTGCCGACGTGATCATCGAACAGGCAGCGACCTTCGATCAACGAAAGCAGGTGCTTCAATCACTCCCCTAGGTTCTCAACCCACAGTTACGGTCCAAAATGGAAGCGACAGGGAAGATCGGGAAGAATTTGCAGGAGCTGGGCGCGTATGTCCTGGCGGGAGCAAAGGATCCCCACCAGCTCTGCACGATGGCGGAGATGATCCGGGCTGCGTGCGACTATCGCTTCGTCGGCATTTATAGAATCGTCCGCGGCGAATTCGTGATCGTGGCCAAGACCGGCAAATGTCCGCCGGCATATCCGCGTTTCCCGATCACGCAAGGCCTGGCCGGAGCGGCGCTGGAAATGCAGCAGGCCGTCATGGTGGCCGATGTCCACAAGGATCCGCGTTATTTGCCAACCTTCGGCAGCACCCAATCGGAAATCGTCGTGCCGGTGATAACCGAATCCGGAAAACCAATCGGCTTGATCGACGTCGAGAGTGAAAAGCTGAATGCGTTCACCGAGAACGACCGCGATTTTCTCGAGCACGCGGCTTTCCTGATCGCGCGCGCGTTGAAGTGAGCGCCCCCGCGCAGGAACGCGCGCTGCAGGATTGGCTGGCCAAAGGATTACGCTGCATCGGGCAGATCGCGATTGAATGCCGCGACGATGGAACGTTCGCCCTTTCCCATCGTGATGAGGCTGCGCGGGATGATTTGAAGGTCGAACGTGGACCGGACATCGCCGTCGAACTGGCGCGGTTCGATGACGCCGGAATTTATCGTCCGCTCAAAACGGCGCCGACGCTGCGGCACGGATGGAACTTGATTCTCGAAAATCTGACTGCGTTGCAGGCCGCGCTGGATCTCTTTTACCCCGGCCGACTCGCGGCAATGTTCGCCTTCGAAAAGGGAGAGCTGCGCACCACTCCGTTTCGTGAGACGCTCGCGCGCCAATCCGGAATGTATCGAGTCGCGGCGCAAATAAACGACGAGCAGGCCGACGAGTTGATCGGCAATTTCTGCCGGTCCGATGGCGGTTGTCTCCGCACGATTCTCTGGCGCCGGGACCAAAACGGAACGGTCCCTTCAACGAAGCTCGCGCCGCAGAAATTCGACCCGACGCATGATCAAACTGAAATGGGAGCGCCGGTGATTCCGCTCCTCTGCCAGGAAGCATGCAACCTGCTCGTCGCAGAAGCGCGACGAGTCGTTCAGGAAAATCGATGATCATTCGTGCGCGGACGGTTGTGCCAATGGTGCGCGACCCGATTGAAAATGGTGCGGCGGCGGTGAGCGAAAACGAGATCACAGCTGTGGGCCGATTCGATGAAGTCCGGCGGCAGCACGACGGCGAGGTGCTCGATCTCGGCGAAAGGATTCTGCTCCCGGGTTTGATCAACGCGCATTGCCACCTGGATTACACGGTGCTCCGCGGAAAGATCGGCCGGCAACCGTCGTTCGCCGGTTGGATCCGTGCGATCAACGCCGAGAAAGCCAAACTCAGCGAGAGAGATTACATCGATTCGATCCATGACGGTTTTTCCGAAGCGATGCGTTTCGGAACTACGACGATCGCCAACCTGACGGCGTTTCCAAAATTGATCCCGTCGATCGAAGAACCGATCCGCACCTGGTGGTTCGGTGAGCTGATTGACGTGCGGAATCCCGAGGAGGCGGACCAAATTGTCGACGAGGCGGTGGCGCATTTGAAATCTGCGAGCCGTTGGGGACTCGCCCCGCACGCGCCATTTACCGCCTCGCCGCGGTTGTATTCGCGGTGCGAAGACATCGCGCGAGAAGAGAATGTTCTTCTGACGACGCATCTCGCTGAATCGCGCGACGAGACACAGATGTTTCGCGACGCAAGCGGAGCGACGTTCGACTTTTTGAAAAGCATCGGCCGTTCGATGGAGGATTGCGGCGGCGAAACACCGGTCTCGCGTTTCCTGAGAACTCGAACCGTGAACGACCGCTGGATTGTCGCGCATCTGAACCAATTGAACGACGACGACTTCGATCTGCTGCGAGACGCGCCGAGGTTTCACATCGCGCATTGCCCTCGCAGTCACAGTTTCTTTGGTCACGCGCCCTTCGCGCTCGAACGGCTGCGTTCTAACGGCTTCAACATTTGCCTTGGGACGGACAGCCTCGCGAGCAATGCCGACTTGAGTTTGTTTGCGGAAATGCGCGAGCTGCTTTGCAAAAACTCCGCGCTCGCACCGCGGCACGCCCTCGAAATGGCAACGGTCAACGGCGCTGCTGCTTTGGGACAGCATGATCGATTGGGCTGTATCCAGGTGGGGGCCCTCGCTGATCTGATCGCTTTGCCATTCTCGACCGGTGACGTCTTCGAAAACATCGTCGCCTTCGAATCCGTCGTTCCCTGGATGATGCACAACGGCAAAGCAGTCGCGGCCTGAAGACTTCGTTCTTGTCGGAGTTCGCGCTTGCGCGTAGGTGATCGTTGCGTGTCACCCCGACCCGCAATCTTCATTTCGGCGGTCAGCCGCGAATTGCGGAGCGCGCGGCAGCTCGTCGCAAACACTCTCACGTTTCTCGGCTACGAGCCGGTCTGGCAGGAGATTTTCGGGCTGGAAGGCGGCGATCTGCGCGAAGTTTTGCGCCAGAAAATCGATCAGAGCCGCGGAGTGGTCCAGCTCGTCGGCCAATGTTACGGAGCGGAGCCGCCAACGGTCGACGCTGCGTTTGGCCGCGTGAGTTACACGCAATACGAGGCGCTCTACGCCCGGCAACGCGGCAAGAAGGTCTGGTATTTGTTCATCGACGAAACGTTCGCAATCGACGAGCACGAACCGGAGCCGGAAGAACTGCGCGAACTCCAGGCAGCCTATCGCCGGCGCGTGCAGGGGGATGTTCACCTTTTTCATCCGCTCGCGAACCGCGACGCGCTCGAGGCCGGCGTTCTGAAACTGCGCGATGACCTCAGGCGGTTGCGCCGCGGCGTGAAAGCATGGGCGTTCGGCGTCGCGCTTCTGTTGCTGGTCAGCGTTGGCATTGGCTTCTGGCTTTTGCGTGGTCAGCGGCAGGCGGCGGGACAGATGAATCAGGTCGTGACTGAAATCCAAAAGCTGCGGCAAGGTGTTCTCGCGTATCCCGAAGTCGAATCGCGTGTCCGGCAAACCCAGACGAACAAAGATCCGATCGTGCTCGAAGAACGCGTTTATGCGGAATTGAGCCGGCAGCTTGGCGTTGACGCCAAGTCGTTGAAGGAAACTGCGCAACGCTCATTTGAAAATTGGAAGAACGCCGGGAATGCGAGCGCGCTCGAAAAAGCCACCGCGGCCTACGTTGCCAAAAATTTCCCGGTAGCAGAACAACTCGCGATACAAGCCGCGGATGAAGCGCAAAAGTCCGGTAAGTCCGCCGACGCGGTGCGCGCTTTCAAGCTGGCGGGTTTGGCCGCCCAACAAAGCATGCAATACGACACGGCGCTGAATCATTTTCGCGCCGCCGAAAAGCTGACCGACCCGCAACGCGATGCGCAGGAATGGGCCACGGTGCAGGAACAGGTCGCGTCAGTCCTCTCGCGGCAGGGTCATTACATGGAGGAGGAGCAAATCCTGCAGAAGGTTGTCCAACTGCGGACCCAAAAGTTTGGCGCGCAGGAGCGGGAAACGCTTGAAGCTCGCGCCCGTCTGGCTTCCGGAAAATCGCAGCAGACCAAATACGTCGAGGCGGAAATCGAGTTCCGCGAATTGGTCCGGCTCAACGAAAAACTGTTCAGCCCGGAGGATCCCGACACGCTTTGGTGCCGCGACGCGCTGGCGCAGACGCTGATGAATCAGGGAAAGTTCGGAGAGGCTGAGAGCGAGTTTCGCGAATTGCTGAGGCTGAACGAAAAAGTCCTGGGCGCGGAAAATTCGGCCACGCTCATGGTTCGGAACAATCTCGCGACTGCGGTCCTCCAACGCGGCAATCACGCCGAAGCCAAAATCGAATTCACGGCGTTGATGCATCTGAACGAAAAGCTGCAGGGGCCGGAGCATCCGGATACGGTTCTCGCCCGCTACAATCTCGCGGTCTCGTTGATGACCCTCTCCGAGTATGCCGATGCCGAAACGGAACTGCGCGAGGTCGTTCGGGTCCGGACAAAAATCCTCGGCGCCGAGCACCGCGATACTCTCAAAGCGCGGGACGTTCTTGCCCAGGCCCTGGACAAACAAAACAAAACCGATGAAGCCGAAGCGGAATACCGCGAGGTGCTCGCTCTTTGTGAAAAAGTCCTCGGCCCGGATGATCCGGAGACGATTGCGGCCTGCGGTGCGTTGGCGTTAAGCCTCGAACGCCGTTACCACATCCGCGCGGCAAAGCCGTATGCCGAGCGCGCGCTGGCCGCCGCGCGAAAGGTTTTCGGGCGCGATCATCCGAGGACAAAAAGTCTCGAAGACCTGGTCACAGCCATCAATTCGATGATGAGTTTGGACCGTCCGTGAGAATTTCTCATTTTCGCTTTCCTTTTCTCACTTCTGAAATATTCTCCGCACGGAAATCATGGCCAAAATACTAGTTATCGATGACGAGCCGGCGATGGTGGAGGTCATTGTGACGCTTTGCCGGGAAAAAGGTCACCAGGTTTTCCCATTCAATTCCGCCCCGAAAGCAGTCGAGCAACTCGACGCCATCGCCCCGCAGGTCGTGATCGCCGACATCAAGATGGAAACGATGACCGGCTTCGATGTTCTCCAGCACGTGCGCGAGCATCATCGGCAGACGGCGGTGATTTTGATCACGGCCTTCGCCTCGGTCGAGACCGCGGTCGACGCGATGAAGATGGGTGCGTACGATTACGTGACCAAGCCGTTCAAGATCGATGAGCTCCAGATGACGGTGCAGCGCGCGCTCGATTATCAGGCGGCCCTCCGCGAGAACACCTATCTCCGGAAGGAACTCAAGAACCGCTACCGATTTGAAAACATCATCGGGACCAGCCGCAAAATGCAGCAGGTCTATAACCTCATTAACAAGGTCGCCGATACCGACAGCACCGTTTTGATCCAGGGCGAAAGCGGCACCGGCAAGGAACTGGTCGCGCGCGGACTGCATTTCAACAGCAACCGCCAGCATCATCCCTTCGTGGCGATCAACTGCAGCGCGTTGCCGGAGAACCTGCTGGAGTCGGAATTGTTCGGACATAAGAAGGGCGCGTTCACCGGCGCAGTCGCGGACAAACGCGGGCTCTTCGAAGAAGCGAACCTCGGGACAATTTTCCTCGATGAAGTGAATTCGATGGCGCCGCAGTTGCAGACAAAACTGCTCCGCGTGCTTCAGGAGCGTGAAGTCCGGCGAGTCGGTGACAACAAGAGCGTCCCGGTAAATGTCCGCGTCGTCGGCGCGACGAATGAGGTGCTCCAGACGAAACTGAAGGACGGAACGTTTCGCGAAGATCTCTATTACCGCCTCGCCGTCATTCCCGTTGAGATTCCGGCGCTCCGTGAACGGCTCGAAGACGTGCCACTGCTCGTAAATCATTTTTTGCAGAAGCAGGCATCGGTGACTGGCGGCGAACCGAAGAAAATCGATCCAAAAGCGGTCGATATTCTTTGCCACTACGATTATCCAGGGAACGTGCGCGAGCTGGAGAACGCGATCGAGCGCGCGTGCGCGTTGTGCGAAGAAGAGATGATCCTGCCGAGCGATCTTCCGCCGCAAATCGTCGCAGCGGCGCAGGGCGAAAAAAACGAGCAAGCCGTCGCCTCAATGCCGATCGGTCAGACGCTCGACGAATTCATTCAGCAACAGGAACGCGGTTATATCGAAGCGACGCTGAATCATTGCGGCGGTTCGCGCGAGAAAGCCGCCAGCACGCTCGGCATTAGCATGGCGACGCTTTACCGCAAGGTAGAGCCCAAGAGCAAAAAGTAGTTGGCAACGCGATCAGCGTTGCTCAGCCGCGCTTCGTGTAGATCCGGATTTCGTTCGCGGCCTTTTCGAGCTCGTCGAGCTTCTCGAGTGTAGCCGTCTGTTGTTTCAGGATCTCGTCGTTGGCTGCTTTGATGGCCTGGAGCGCCTTGAGTGTCGTCTGCGTCGCCGCTGTCGTGACCGCGGCTGCGGCTGGGCTCTGGGCCGTCGTTGGAGTCATTGCCGGAACCACGATCGGCATCGGCGTTTGAGCGCTACCGGTTGAAATAACAAGTGCGGCCGCGAGAACGGAAAGAGTAACAGCGCGCATATTATCTCCCCCGACCGGCGTAGATTCGCGCCACCCGAAGCGCTTCGCCGATCGCCGCCGTCTTTGCGTCGATCTTCTTCTGGTTATCTGCGATCTCAATTTGCTGCGCCTGCACTTCCTTGGCGAGTGCAGCCAACTGCTGCTGCTCGCGGTCGGAATCCTTCGGCGGTTCCGCGGCTGAGAGATGTGCGGTGATGCCAACGGCGCAAATCGCAAGAAGAGCTGAGAAGGTTTTCATAGGAGCAGTCGGTGTTGCCGTTCAAAAGCAAGTCGTATTCCGCCTGGGACGGCGGCGCGGTAATTGCTTGCTTTTCGCCACGACCGAAGCGTACCGTCGCACATCATGGCTGGCCCGGGGATGCACCAATCGCAAAACCTCTCTCTCCAGCAGGTTCTTGCGCCCCAATTGCAGCAGAGCCTGCTCATTCTCCAGGCGCCACTTCTCGAGCTCCGCAACCTCGTCCAGCAGGAGATGGAGACCAATCCGGTCCTGGAAGAACTCGCGACCGAACCCAATCCGGACGCGCCTGAGGAAACGGCGACACCTGCCTCTGCCGACGAGGATTTCAAAGCCGAGTTCGAGCAGCTCGCCAAGCTCGACGACGAATGGCGCGATTACATGGCGCAATCCGGCAGCTACAGCGCCCGCTCCCAGGAGGACGAAGAAAAGCGCCAGTTCTTTTTCGATTCAATCGCGACTCAGGAAACGCTGCAACAGCATCTGATGGGTCAGCTCAACCAAACGCCCTTGAGCGCGGACGATCGCAAAACGGCGGAACTGATCATTGGTAACATCGACGACAACGGTTTTCTCCAGACCACGCCCGAAGAGATGGCGCTCAACACCGGCATCCCGAAAGAAGATTTCGAGACGATGCTGCTGTTGATCCAAAGTTTTTATCCGCCCGGGGTTGGCGCGCGCGATTTGCGCGAGTGTCTGCTCATCCAACTCAAACGCGAAGGAAAAGGAAACAGTCTCGAATACAAGATAATCCAGGACCACATGGCGGATCTCGGGAAACGGCGTTTCCCGGAGATCGCGCGCCGGATGGGCATCGGCGTGGAGCAGGTCCAGAAATGCGCCAACAACATCGCCCAGCTCGATCCGCGGCCGGGCCAGATTTTCGCGGCCGCGCCGCAGAATTATGTCCTGCCCGACGTGACTGTCGAAAAGATCGACGGCCAGTACCAGGTCATCCTGAACGGCGAACAAATCCCGCACCTCCGCATTAGCAACACCTACAAAGACATCATGTCGCAGGACAGCAACGGCAGCGAAGTGAAGGATTACATCCGCGATAAAATTCGGAGCGGAAAATTCCTGATCAAATCAATCCACCAGCGACAGCAGACGATTTCCAACATCGCGCACGAGATCGTGAAACGGCAGCGCGAGTTTCTTGATCACGGCACCGCCCACCTGAAACCGATGACGATGGTCCAGATCGCCGACATCGTGGGCGTGCACGAGACAACCGTCAGTCGCGCAATTTCCGGCAAATACATGGCGACGCCGCAGGGCGTGTTCGAGATGAAGTATTTTTTTACGCCCGGTTACCAGACCGCGACTGGCGAATCGATGAGCAACACCAGCGTCAAGGAAGCGATCATGGACCTGGTGAAGAGCGAAAACGGCGCATCTCCCTTGAGCGACAAAGAGATCGTCGAGATTCTGAGCGAACGCGGTATCCCGATCGCCCGCCGCACCGTCGCCAAGTATCGCACCGAGCTGAACATTCTGCCGAGCAACATGCGGCGGAAATACTAGGCGCGTTCATTCATGAACGCGTCATTGCGCGCCGCCGTCGTCGCCGAGTGGCGCGGTCTTCCGGAAAAAAAGCTGCGACCCGATCGCTGGCAGGCACCGGGCGATTTATTGCCGAAGCTCATGCAACAGCTCGGCCTAAGCGAGCGGCTGCGCGAAAGCGAAGTGATCGACGCGTGGAAGCAAATTGTCGGCGAATTTATCGCGGCGCATTCCGCCCCGGTGAGTCTGCGCGCCGGCGTTCTTTTCGTCCGGGTGCTCCAACCGGCATTGCACTATCAGTTCGAGCAAATTTCGAAGGCGGAAATCCTTCGAAAGTTAAAGCAGCGCTTCGGAACGAAAATCATTCGCGAGATCCGATTTCGCGTCGGCTAGATCTAGGGACCAGTTTGTTCGGTGAGCCGGCCCTTGAAGGTCAGCTCGGCAATTCCCGATTTGTCCAGCTCGCCGAGACCGACTTCGACCATTTTGTCGTATTGATTCTTCGTTTCGCGAGCCAGCGGAAGATCGACACCCATTTCCTCGGCGAGAGCGAGTGCGATCCCGCTGTCCTTGGCGGCGTGCGCGGCCGAAAAGAAACAAGCATGGTCGCGGTTCTGCATGTCTTCGCCGTCGGTTTGGAGAACGCGCGAAGCGGCGCCCGTCTGGGAAAAAACTTCGCGCAGCATCGTAAGGTCGAGACCGAGTGCATCGCCTAGTCCGAGACCTTCCGCAAGGCCGGCCGTGTTTATGTTCATCACCATGTTAACGAGCGCCTTCACCTTCGCCGCCTCGCCCGTCTGACCGATGTAGCGGAGCGACGTGCTTAACTCTTTCAAGATCGGTTCCGCCCGCCGAAACACTTCCTCGCGGCCGCCGCACATGAGATAGAGCGAACCTTCGCGCGCCTGGGTGATGCTCGAAGCCATGCACGCTTCGAGCGACGATGCGCCGGCGGCTTCGGTCCACTGTTCGACTTCGCAGTGGATCTGCGGCGATACCGTGGCGCAGTTGATGAACAGTTTTCCGCGCGCATTCACCAACAGATTATCGGCCCCTTTGTAAATCTCGCGCATCGCCGCGTCATCCGTCACGATCGTAAAGATGACATCAGCGCCCGCCGTCACGTCACCGAGAGTCGGACAGGCCGTCGATCCTAGTTCCTGCGCAAGTGAAGTGACGCCTGCACGATTGACGTCGAAAAGGGTCGTTACGTTGTAGCCACGATCTTTCAATCGACGGGTCATGTTCGCCCCCATCCGGCCTACACCAACAAATCCAATATTCATTTTTCAGTCTCCGCAAAGAATGCGTTCTCGCGTTTCTCTTTTCCCACGGTCGTGAGCGGGCCGTGGCCAGGACAAACGATCGTCTCGTCGGGTAAGCTGAGAATCTTTTCGCGGTTGTTTCGGAGCGCGTCTTCGTAGGAAACGTTCCCGCCACCCATCGATCCGGCGAAAAGCGAATCGCCTGCCACCGCAACTGGTCGCTCCAGTCCGGTCACCACGTAGGTCATGCCGCCCGGCGAATGACCGGAGGTCAGGCGCGCTTCGATCGCGAGCGTTCCGACCTCGAAATGTTTTCCTTCCGGGATCGACTCAGCGCCCTCTTCAGGTTCCAGCTCGGATATATAGATAGGCGCATCGGTCGCCTTTCGTAACCGCCGTAAATCCGCGACGTGATCTGGATGTGCGTGAGTCAGAAGGATCATCCGGACCTTCAGATGATCGTCTGCAATTCGTTTCAGCATCGGGCTACAATCGGCGCCGGTATCGAACGCGACGGCGTCGCGCGTCGCGGGATCCCAGATGAGATACGCATTCACGGTCATGTCGCCGTAGGTCGTGTTGAACATCGCCAGCCCGTCGATGTCCACGATTGCCTCCGGGTTCCAGTCGCCGGCGGCAAGTTTGCGCAGGGCTGGCGCGCTCAATTTCAAAATTGGCGCGACACGATCAACGACGTCACCACTCAGATCGCCGCTTCGAACTTTTCGGACTTGGTCCACGCTGACGCCGGCCCTTTCGGCGAGTTGGCTGTCGGAGATGCCGAGACCGCGCTGCGCTTTCCCAATGATATCCGAGACGTTGTCTTCGAGCGGAATGGCCATGCCAGAATCAGGCGAAGGCTTCGGCGTTGCGCAAGGACGAGATTCGCTTCGACGCGATTTGTTCGATCCGCCTCGCGACGTCCACAACTGAGTGCGGCGTGCCCGTTTCTTTTTCAATCGAAGTCATGGCGACATTCGCAATCCCGCACGGAACGATCTGGTTGAACGGGGAGAGATCGCCGCAAACGTTGAGCGCGAATCCGTGCATCGTAATCCAATGGCGGACGCCGACCCCGATCGACGCGATCTTGCGGTTCTCTACCCAAACACCGGTCAGGCCCCCGCGAGTCGTCGCCGATATGCCGGTTTCGGTCAGGGTTTCGACGAGCAAATCTTCAAGCCAGCGCAAGTACCGATGCAGATCCTGCCCGCAGTTGCGCAGGTCGATGATCGGATAGCCCATCAATTGCCCCGGGCCGTGATAGGTAGCCTGGCCGCCGCGGTTAATCGGAAACAAAGGATAGGGAAGATGCGCAGCGCCACGCAGACTGGTTTGGTCCGGCGTGCGGCCGATCGTGTAGACCGGATCGTGTTCGAGCAGGAGCAGCTCGTCGCCTAACGAGTGGTTCGTCCGCCGTTCGGCCACAAGCTTCTCCTGCAAAGCCAGCGCGTCGGCAAAAGCCATTCGGCCGAGCCAGCGGACCTTCATATCTGCGCTCCTGTTGGAATACCGAGGCGGGCTGCTTCCTGGGCGCGCAGGTGCGTGAGCCCAATCGCGAGGGCGTCGGCTTCGTCCGGTCCGGGTGTTGTCGTTAGGCCAAGAAGCGCGCGAATCATGAACGCTACCTGCCCCTTGTCCGCGGTCCCGCGACCGACGGTGGCCTGCTTGATCCGTTTCGGCGCATATTCGAAGACCGGCAGTCCTCGCTCGGCCGCCGCCAGGATCGCGGCGCCACGCGCGGCGCCGAGAATGATCGCCGTCTTGTAACTCTGCACATAAATGACCGCTTCGAGTGCGCAGCAATCGGGTTCGTGCGCGTGAATCAATTCTGCAAGCCGATCGCGAATCGCGACGAGACACGAGGACGAGCGCAGCGTTTTCGGATTGTGAATCACGCCGAAATAGAGGGCGCGCGCTTTGCCGTTGGCCGCGTCGACGATTGCCACGCCGGTGTTGCGCAGGGACGCATCGATGGCCAGCACCCGCATAACTCAGTGCGCGATCCAGCCGAGCACGAGAAAGACGCAGCCGATGCCGCCCAATATCATGCTGACGATCCAATATCGGCGGCGTTTGGTCAGCGCCGAGATCGCAGCCACCGCGATCGCGATCTGAAACATCGTGACGCCCCGCGCGAAAACTTCGTGCTTGTGGAAGTTCGACTTGGCTTCGACCTCTTTATGCTCCGCTTCCCGTTTGATCTCGGCCTGTTCTTCCTGGTATTGCGCCGCCTTTTCCTTGTCTTTCTCGGTCGCAGCCGCCGTGAGGGTCATTTTCGCGTCCAACACCGAAGCCTTGATACTCTTCGCCTGGTAATAGCTCCATTGATCCGATGCTTCGATCTGGGCCATCATCGCTTCGTTCGCGTGCTTGCCGGAAAGTAGTCCCGCGATCGCGGCCAGGACGGCCAGGATCGCCGTGCTCAAGGCTACTCCGGAAATCCAGCGTGCGCCTCCGTGTTCGGCGTCATGATGAATCTGCTCGTGCAAATGCTCGAGCGGGACTTCGGCTTCTTCCATGGGCCTAACCTAAGTTGCATCCCACAGCCGGAAAAGCATTTCGTTCTTCCTCCGGTGTGGTTGGCTCGATAGCCTCCGGCGACCCGTGCAAGAGCCATGCGATTGACCGTCACTGAGTCAGCGCCGAAAAGGACGCGCTTTTTATGGTTAATTTTTGGTGGTGGTTAATACGACCCTTCGCCTGGCTGGCGCGGTGGATCCGGAAAATTTTTCGCACGGCTTTCGGCCAACTTTCCTATCGGCCGCCTTACTGGCTCCAGCGCGGTTTCACCCGAGCCCACGTCTATCGGCGTGCCCATCCCGTTCTCGCAGCGGTGATCGTGCTGGGCGTGTTCCTGATCGCGAGCGGTTCGGTCTGGACCTGGCGCTGGTATCAAAGGCTTCCCAAGCCGCACAAAGTTTTTGCGATGGTCTCACCGATCCCGGTCACGCCACTCGAAAAGGACCTGAAGTTCCCGGCCTTGACGATCACGTTCAGCGAGTCCGCCGCGCGCCTCGAAGACCTGAAGAACCCGACGCTCGTTCATGTCCGGCTCGATCCGCCGGTCGCGGGCGCCTGGAAATGGATCAGCGATACGAAGCTCTCATTCGCGCCTGCGCAGGATTGGCCGGCCGACAAACAGTTTCGCGTCGTCTTCGATCCCGAGTTCTTCCCGTCCCACGTCCGGATGGAGAAACTCGAATACGACGCGAACACACCGCCGTTCCGGGCGGACTTGAAGGACGTAACGTTGTCGGAAGACGCAAAAGAACCGGGCATCCAACGCGTCCTGGCGACCATCGAGCTCACGCATTCGGTCGATCCGGGCCAAATCGAAAAGTTTCTCACGCTCAACATGCAGGGCGGCGCGAACGTGTTCCCGCCTAACGATCCCGCGCCGCATTTCACGATCACGTTCGGCGAGCACAACCGGCGCGCGTTTGTCCGCAGTTCCCCCGTCGTTCTGCCGGCCGAAGAAGATTGGATGAAGCTCGTGCTGGCTGATGGACTGCGGACCGCGCAAGGGGGCGCGCAGTTGCACGACCCCGTCGAACAAAAGACGCAGATTCCGTCGAAGGCGACAGCGTTCCAGATCAAGTCGATCGACAGCAGCATCGTCCGGAACAAGGAAGGCGAGCCGGAACAAATCCTGAACATCGAGACAAGTAGCGACATCGCGACGCCGGAATTGGCGAAGGCGCTCCACATTTATCTGTTGCCGAAACGCGAAGCGCCGAAATCCGAGGCGTCCGAGGAAGAATCGAGCAGTGACAGCGCGACGGAAGAAAACGCCACGGAGTCGAGCGAGGAAAGCACGTCGAAAGAAACTGCCAGAAGCGAGGAGGAAAGCGGCAGTGACGAAGAAGAAAACACGAAGGCGGACAATTCATCCGAGACGAAATGGGCGAATGCCGACGAAGTCACGGACGAGATTCTGGAGCAGGCGACAGTCGTGAAGTTCACCGCGATCCCGACGGAGAAGGAATTCGCGCGCGATCACCATTTCAAATTTCGGCTCGAAGGCGATGGACAGCTTTACGTTCGCGTCGACAAGGGACTCAAGGCGCGCAGCGGTTACGAGCTGGCGGAGGAGCACGCGAACATCGTCGAACCGGCGGAATTACCGCAGGAGATCGAGATCCAGGGCGATGGCGGGTTGCTCGCGCTCGGCGGGGAGCGCAAGTTGTCGATCCGATCGCGCGGCGTCCCGGTGATCAAATTCGAGATCGATCGCGTTCTCTCGACGCAGATCAATCATCTAGTCAGCCAGACCGGGGGCGAATTCCAGGCGCCGGAATTCAAGAACGCGTCGTTCGACCAAGACAACATTTCGCGGATCGCCCGCGAGGACCAGACGATCGCGCTCCAGAACAAATGGAAGGCGAACTATTCCGCGTTCGATTTCGCGAAGTATTTGCAAAAGCCGGCCGACGGTGGAAGCGAGCGCGGGTTGTTCTTCATCACCGCACGGGGATGGGACCCGGTCGCGAAGAAGTTCATCAAGAACGTGAAGACGACGCGGTTCATTCTCGTTAGCGATCTCGGTTTGCTGGTGAAAAAGAACGCGGACCAGACGAGCGACGTTTTCGTTGTCTCGATCAAGACCGGTCAGCCGCTCGCAAACGTCACAGTCGACATTCTCGGCCGGAACGGGATCGCGGTCCAAAGCGCGAAGACTTTCGCGGACGGCCGCGTGACCTTCACGTCGGTTGAGAAGAATGAGCACGAACGCAAAGCCGTCGTGTATGTCGCGCGACTCGGCGACGACATCAGTTTCATTCCCTACTCGCGTGATGATCGGATGCTGAATTTCTCGCGGTTCGACATCGACGGCGTGAACAAAGTCCTGGCCGAAGACCTGGATGCATTCGTGTTCACCGAGCGCGGGATTTACCGGCCGGGCGACGAGATGCACATCGCGTTTGTCATCAAACAACGGAACTGGCTCGGAAAGCTGGCTGGTTTGCCGATCGAAACGGAAGTGATCGATGCGCGCGATTTGAAGGTGCAAACGAAAAAGATGGCGCTGCCGCCGAGCGGATTTGCGGAGGTGACCTACAAAACCGCTTACGAATCACCCACCGGCGAATATTCCATCAACGTCTACCTGGTGAAGAACAACCAGCGCTCGACGTTGCTCGGCTCGACCACGGTGAACGTGAAGGAATTTCTTCCCGACCGGATGAAGATCGAGACCCGGCTCTCGAAGACTTCGCCGAAAGGCTGGGTCGATCCGCGGGAAATGAAAGCGTCCATCGCGCTTGCGAATCTTTACGGTACACCGGCGAGCGACCGGCGGATCAAGAGCAAGGTCGAGCTCTCGCCGGCCTCGTTCTCATTCGATGAATTCAAGGACTACAGCTTTTACGATCCACTGCTCGACGAGAAGAAGGAGCATCAGTCTGAGACCGTCGATCTCGGCGAACAGAACACGGACGCGGATGGCAAGGCGGAACTCGATCTGCAGCTCGATCGGTTCGCGGACGCGACCTATTCGATGCGCTTTTTCGCGGAAGCGTTTGAAGGCGAAGGCGGCCGGAGCATCACCGGCCAGGCTTCGGCGCTGGTCTCGTCGTTGCCTTACGTCGTCGGCTACAAGAGCGACGGCGATCTGAAATACATCAGCGCGAGCACGCCGCGCGCGGTCGATCTGGTCGCCGTCGATTCGAAGCTGAACAAGATCGCGCTCGAAAACCTGACGCTGAACGTGATCGCGCAGGAATACGTCTCCGTCGTCACCAAAAAAGAGAACGGCAGTTACGCTTACGAGTCGGTCCTGAAAGAGCGCGTCGCGAAAACCGAGAAGCTCGCGATCAGCGCGAACGGTTTGCGTTATCAGCTTCCGACAGAGGAGCCGGGCGATTACGTCGTCGAGCTGCGGGACAAGGATGACCGCAAAGTCAGTCGCGTCCGGTTCTCCGTGGTCGGCCGCGGAATTGTGAAGCGCGCGCTCGACAAGAATTCTGAGCTCCAGGTGAAGTTGTCGAAACCGCAATACAACACCGGCGAAGAAGTCGAGATCAGCATCACGGCCCCGTACGCCGGCAGCGGCCTGATCACGATCGAGCGCGACAAAGTTTACGCGCAGGTCTGGTTCAAGACCGATGCGGCCAGCTCCGTCCAGAAAATCAAGGTGCCGGATGGATTTGAAGGGAGCGGCTATATCAACGTCGCGCTGATTCGCGCGCTCGATTCGAAGGAAATCTTCACCAGCCCGCTGAGCTACGGAGTCGTTCCTTTCACCGCGAATATCGAAAAGCGTCGATTGAAAGTGGAACTGGATACTCCGGCAATCGCGAAACCCGGCGAATCGCTCCACATCAAATACAAAACCGATCGGCCTTCGAAGATCGTCGTGTTCGCCGTCGACCAGGGCATTCTCCAGGTGAGCAATTACAAGCTGCCGGATCCGCTCGGATTCTTCTTCCGCAAATGCGCGCTCGGTGTGGAAACCGCGCAGATCGTCGACCTGATCATGCCGGAGTTCTCGATCCTGCGTTCGCTCTCAGCATTCGGCGGCGACGGCGATAATCCGAAACAACTCAATCCGTTTAAACGCGTAACGGAAAAGCCGGTCGTCTTCTGGTCGGGAATCATCGACGCCGATCCGACGCAGCGTGAAGTCGTTTACAATGTCCCCGACTATTTCGCGGGGACGCTGACCGTGATGGCCGTGGCGGTCGCCGATGACACAACCGGGGCCGCGGAGAAGAATCCGCTCGTGCGCGGGCCGTTCGTGATCACGCCGAGCGTGCCGGTCCTGGCCGCGCCCGGCGATGAATTCGAAGTCGGCGTCACGGTTGCGAACAATGTCGAAGGCTCCGGCGAAAACGCGGACGTGCAGATTCGCGCGGAAGTTTCCGAGCATCTGCAAATCGTGAAAGGTCCGTCGCAGACATTGCGAATCGCGGAAGGGCGCGAGCAAACGACAACGTTCTCGGTCAAGGTAAACGACAAACTCGGCTCGGGAACGATCACGTTCATAGCGAGCAATGGCGGGAAGGAATCCAAGCTTCGTTCCACGCTCAGCGTCCGTCCGCCGACCACGTTCATGGTTCAGGTCCGGAGCAGCAGTTTTACGAAGAACAGCGTCGACGTTCCGGTCACGCGCGAGATGTATCCGGAGTTTCGCAAACTAACGGCCGCCGTTTCCGCGCTGCCGCTCGGCCTCGCGAATGGGCTCGATGCTTACCTGAAGGATTTCCCGCACGGTTGCAGCGAGCAGATCACGAGCGCTGCGTTTTGCCGGCTCGCTCTCGCTGATGAAGCGGACTTCGGTCTGTCGAAACCGGAAGTGGCGGCGCAGCTGGAGAACGTCTTCGCGGTCCTGCGACGGCGACAAAACGACCAGGGCGCTTTCGGTTATTGGGCACCGGAAAAAGGCGCGGAGATCAGTTTCATGTCGCCGTACGCGATGCATTTCCTGATCGAAGCGAAGGCGGCCGGGTTCGCGCCGCCGGCGGAAATGTTCGCGAGCGGCCTGCGCAATCTGCAGGTGATGGTGGCGAAGGAACCGCAGGACCTCGATGACGCGCGCCGGATCGCTTACGCGATTTATCTGCTGAGCCGGGAGGGCGTGGTGACCACCAACTACATCATCAACCTGCGCGATTACCTGGACAAGAATCACGCCAAGGAATGGAAGAGCGACCTGACCGGCGCTTATCTGGCGGGCGCGCTCCACATCCTGAAAAAGGAGGACGAGGCGACCAAGTTGATCGCCGCTTATAAGCTCGGCCAGTTCGACAAGAAACAGCTGAATGATTTCTATCAACCGCTCGGCGCCGATTCGCAATACGTCGCGATTCTTGCGCGGGAATTTCCGGATCGATTGAAGAAGCTGCCCGCGATCGAGTTTGAAAAGGTGCTGAAGCCGATCGGCGAAGGACAATTCAACACGTTGTCGGCAGCCTATGCGGTTCTGGCGCTGAAATCGTACGCGCGCGTCGTCGCGCAGCGTCCGCCGGAGCTCAGCATCGTGGAACTCGACAAAGCGAAAAAGGAAAAGGTCCTCGTGAGCGGGACGAAACTCTTGCAGCGGACGAACTTCTCTGCTGACGCCGCGGCACTTCGTTTCCGGACACCGACAGCGCTCAATCCGCCGGGCGCATATTACCAGGTCATTGAGGCAGGCTTCGATCGCAAGCTCTCGGATAAACCGATCACAGAGGGGCTCGAAGTCTATCGCGAAGTGCTCGACAAATCGAACAACCCTGTCACGAACACGCGGCTGGGCGAAGTGCTCACGGTTCGGCTGCGGATTCGCAGTCTGCGAAAGGAATGGATCAGCAACGTCGCTCTCATCGATCTCCTGCCGGGCGGATTCGAAGTGGTTAGCTCCTCGCTGACGCCAGGCGTTTCCGAAATCAAGGGCGTGGATTACGTCGATGTCCGCGAAGATCGCGCGATCTTTTATGCCACGGTCCCGACCGAGACGCTCGAGATCACCTACCAGATCAAGTCGAATAACCGTGGAACGTTCGTCGTGCCGCCGGTTTTCGCGGAATCGATGTACGACCGCAACATGAAGGGACGCGGTCTCGGCGGGAAAATTAGCGTCACGAAATAAGTGAAGACCTCCGCACGTAATCGTTGGATCCGTCGCGGCGTCTTCTTCGCGATGCTGGTCGCGGCGATTTGGCTGGCGTTACCGAAGCCGCCGCTGTTGGACGGAATCGACTTCTCGACACGTGTCCGCGACCGAAGCGGCAACGTTCTCCGAGTGACGCTGACGGCGGATCAGAAATATCGGATCTGGACGCCGTTGAAGGAAATTTCGCCGGAACTGATCAGCGCGACGTTGCGGTTCGAGGACAAATATTACGGGAAACATCCTGGCGTAAATCCGGTCTCGCTCCTGCGCGCGACGTGGAACCTGACGTTCTCGCGCGGGACGCACGCAGGCGCGTCCACGATTACGATGCAGCTCGCGCGGCTGCGTTATCATCTTCAAACGCGGACGGTCGCGGGAAAGCTGCGACAGATCGTTTACGCGCTCGAGCTCGAACGCCATTATTCGAAGGCGCAAATCCTGGAGGCGTATCTGAATCTCGCGCCCTACGGCCGGAATATCGAAGGCGGCGGTGCGGCCAGTGAAATCTATTTCTCGAAAAGCGCGGCGCGGGTGACTTCGGCGGAAGCGGTCGCATTGAGCGTCATTCCGCAAAGCCCGACGCGGCGCGCCTTGATTGCCGGCGCCGAAAATGCCCGAGTGACCAATGCGCAACAGCGCTGGTATTTGAAATCGACCACGAAAGAGACGCCGGCCCTCACCTTCCGCGCGGAAGCGCGCCCGCGTCGACAACTGACCGCGCCGCATTTCGTCCAACAGATTCTCGAAACCCGAACAACCGCGACGGACATCGCCACGACGCTCGATTTGTCCTTCCAGCAAACGCTCGAGAAGCGGGTGAACGATTACATCGCACAGAACCGCGATCGCGGAATCGTGAACGCCGCCGCGCTGTTGATCGATTTCAAAACGATGGAAGTCCTGGCGCAGATTGGCTCGTCGGATTTTTCGAACGCGGAGATTCACGGCCAGGTCGATGGAACGCGCCGGCCGCGATCTCCCGGTTCGGCGTTGAAGCCGTTCGTTTACGCGCTCGCCCTGGACCAGGGAAAAATTCATCCGCTCTCGTTGCTGAAGGACGCGCCGCACACCTTTGGCGATTACAACCCGGAGAACTTCGACCGCGAATTTCTCGGGCCGATCCGAGCCTGTGACGCACTCGCGCGAAGCCGGAATGTCCCGGCCGTCACGCTCGCGTCTGACCTGGCCCATCCGACCTTCTACGAATTTCTGCGCGACGCCGAAGTCTCTTTGCCGAAACCGGCGTCGTTCTACGGTCTGTCGCTTCCGCTCGGCGGCGCGGAAGTAACGATGGAAGATCTGGTGCGCCTTTACGCGGCGCTGGCGAATGGCGGCCGCCTCCAGGCCCTGCGACGATCGCAGAACGAACCCACCGGGAAAAGCGTCCGCGTCGTCAGTCCTGAAGCCGCCTTTCTCACTCTCGACATGCTCGGCCAGATTCCGCGGCCCGGCCTAACGAACGCCGATTCGAATCGTTATGCACCGGTCTTTTGGAAAACCGGGACCTCGCACGGATTCCGCGATGCCTGGTCTGTCGCGGTCTTCGACCATTACGTCCTCGCGGTTTGGATCGGAAATTTTGATGGCAAAAGAAATGCCGCGTTCATCGGGCGTACTGCCGCCGCGCCCCTTCTCTTCCAAATGATCGACGGATTGCGCGCGATGGAGCCGTCGCGACCGCAGCCGCATTTGCCGGCGCCCGAGTTGAACCTGAAGCGAGTCGAGTTCTGCGCCGTGTCGGGCCAGTTGCCGACGGCATTTTGCCCGCATCGGACCGAGAGTTGGTTCATCCCGGGCATTTCTCCGATCGCGACCTGCGACGTTCACCGCGAAGTGCTCGTCGACGCGTCGACCGGTTTGCGCGTAGCGCAGGATGACGGAACGCGAACGCTCAAACGCGAGGTCTACGAGTTCTGGCCGTCCGATTTGCTGGCACTCTTCGAACGGGCCGGTGTGCCGAGGAAATTGCCGCCACCCTTCGCACCGACGATGGACAATGAACTCCTCTCGCGCGGCGGCCACGCGCCGAAGATCAATTTGCCGGCGACTGAGATGACGATTTCCCACAGCCCGGCGAACACGCCCGGGATCCCGCTTCGGGCCGAAACGGAAACCGGGGTGCGAAAACTCTACTGGTTCGCTGACAAAACGTTTCTCGGTTCCTGTGACGCGCACGAAGTCTTGTGCTGGAAACCGACGCCGGGCGCGTATCAACTCACCGCGCTCGACGACCACGGCCGCTCGGCCTCGCGCTCGGTGATTTTGCGCTAGCGCCGCAACCATCGACAGCGGGCGCGGTTCTTCGCTATAAGGATCGCATGGGCAAGCCGGAGACAGCGCAGTGCCTCATCTGTGGACAGACGAAGTCCACCCGCAACGGCACGATTGGCGAAGTCGTTAGGCCGTCGCTCTCGGAATTCATCCACAAGAAAGCGCCGCAGTGGGACGGGAAATCGTTCATCTGTTTCGACGACCTCGGCAAATTCCGGCGCGATTACGTGAAGGAAGTTTTGCAGGAGGAGATCGGGGAGCTCTCGGCGCTCGATAATGAAGTCGTCGAGAGCCTGCAACAGCACGAAATTCTTTCGAGCGACATCAGCAAACAGTTTGAGAAGAAATTGACCTTCGGCGAACGGCTCTCCGATACGATCGCGGCCTTCGGCGGCAGCTGGACGTTCATCATCGTCTTCAGTCTGATTCTGTTGATCTGGATCGGCGTCAACAGTTTTATTTTGGCAAATCAAGCCTTCGATCCCTACCCGTACATCCTGATGAATCTGGTGCTCTCCGCGCTCGCCGCTTTGCAAGCGCCCGTCATCATGATGAGCCAGAACAGAAGCGAAGCGCGGGACCGGTTACGCGGCGAGAACGATTACAAGATCAACTTGAAAGCCGAACTGGAGATCAGGCATCTCCACGAAAAAATCGATCACCTCCTGCGAAAGCAATACAATCGGCTCTTCGAAATTCAGCAGATCCAGATTGAGCTGCTCGAAGAACTCGGCCAAAAACGACGGGGAGCGCAGAGCGTTCCGACCCTATAATGCTGCAGTCTTGCAGATTGCCAATTGAGGCGCCCTCCGCTGACATCAAGCGTTACGGCAGAGTAAATGTGATGGGCTCATCCAATGTTTGAGGGCCAAAAGGCAACGCTCTTTCTTGAGAATGCTCGCTGTCGCTGAAGAAAATATGTCCAGGTACCGTCTGGACGAAAACGGCCAGTCCGCTAGACATTTCCGCACAGGGGGTGTGCTCAAGACTGTCTACCGAATAGATACAAGGACATAGAACAAGAGATGAACAACAAGCAAAGAGGGTAAGAATCAACCGGCCCATTTGCCGCGAGAGTTGGGGGCAGCGTACCGTATAACATGTCGGCTCAATCATCGCCAAAACAATACCCGTTCGCGAAACGTTGGGCCAAAGAACTTGAAGAGGACGGACACGTCCAGATTAGCACGTTCTTCCTCGAGAATTATCACCGCCTCAAACCGTATCCCTTGACTCACGGTGAGGCGATGTTCGTTGTCCATCTGATGCAGCACAAATGGGGCGTCGAAGCCCCTATCCTGGTTACAAAACGCTGGCAAAGCGCATGGCCGTATCGGCCAAGACAGCTCGGCGGCTCGCTCAGAGCCTTGAGGTGAAGAAATACCCGCGTCGCGAGTTTCGCGAAGCGAAAACGAACAAATTCCATCTCAAAAACCTCATCGACGCGCTTATCGCCCTGAAGAAAACGCAGCCGAAGAAAAAGGTGCGTCACACAGCCGCGCCCTCCGTCCAGTGACAAGTCCCAGTTACATCATCGAGCCGCTTGACCCAATGAAGCACGACCGGCAAGCGTTCGATTGCGGCGTAGCGGCGTTGAACGATTACTTGCGCGAGCGAGCCGGACAGGACATGCGACGGCGTGCAGCTGGGTGCTGGGTAGTTACGGCAACCGATCGACCCGCCGTCGTCCTCGGTTTCTATACCCTATCGCCGGAGTCCATTTTCATGGCTGCGTTGCCAGAATTTTCAAAAGCAATTCAGAAGAAAATCCCGCGCTACGAAAAATTAGGCGCGGTCTTACTTGGACGCCTTGCCATCGCAAAGAACGCGCAATCCAAAGGGCTTGGAGAACATCTGCTTTACGACGTCTTCCACCGCGTCTACATCGCGGAAATTCCCGCTGCGCTGCTCGTGACTGATCCGAAAGATGAGAAAGCGGAACGGTTCTACACGAAGCACGGTTTCAACCGCCTTGACGAAAAGCGGATGTTTATCCTGATGATGCAGGTCGCTGAGCTTTTCCGGACTCGGGATTCACATCGCTGATGACTGTCTCGCGATAAAGCTTCAATGCCCGTTTCATCGCCGCTCTCGGCTTTGGTGGCGGAGAGAAAAGAGCTTTCTTGAGCCGGCGCGATTCTTCGACACTCAGTCTGATGATGGAATGCTCCTCTAGCAACCCGGACGCCGCAGTACGCGCCTGTGCGATAACGAACGCGCCTACGGACTGGCCGGTGAGTGCGGCTGCTTCCTCGAGCAAGCGCTTGTCCCCAGAGGAGACGCGCGCGAAGAAGCGTGTGTCTTTGCCGGTTGGTTTCGCTTTATTCAGAGCGGTTGTGGCAGGCATAATTAATTGTGCGCACAATAGGCGCACATCACAAGCGGAAACCGTGCCCGTGTCGCGAGCGTTCTTCCCTACACTTTGTTGTACCTCCACCAAAATGGAAACCCAAACCGAAATGAACGACAGAAATCCAGATTTCCATTGAAGAGGGTGCGGCGACACGGGAGCGTTACGCCCCATGTCCCGCGAATACACGCTCCAACGCGCGCCGCACGCGACGTCGATCAACATCGATTACACGGCGGAGCTGAATGAGCAGCAGCTCGCGGCCGTGACCGCGTCGCCGGGACCGCTGCTGGTAATTGCCGGCGCCGGGAGCGGCAAGACGCGGACGCTGACTTATCGCGTCGCCTACCTCCTAGAGAACGGGATTGATCCGCGAAACATCCTGCTGCTGACTTTCACGAACAAAGCCGCGCGGCAAATGCTCGATCGCGTCGCAAACCTGTTGCCAGTGGATGCCAGCGGACTCTGGGGCGGAACGTTTCATTCGATCGGCAACCGGATGCTGCGGCGGCACGGGAGCGCCCTCGGTTATTCGAGCGGGTTCACGATCATGGATCGCGAGGACCAGAAGGACCTGATCGACACCGTGGTCGCCGCCGCGGGAATCAATCCGAAGGAAATCCGCTTTCCGAAGGGGGACGTGCTCGCGGAGATTTTCAGCTTCGTCATCAACACCGAAACGCCGATCGATGCACTTCTGGCGGAAAAGTTTCCGTATTTCCTGCCGCTCCTCGAGCAGATCAAGGATGTCCACGCGCGTTACGAGAAGAAAAAGAAGAACACGAACTCGATGGACTTCGACGATCTGCTCGAGAAGACGCTTCGAATGTTGATCGAGCACGAACACATCGCTGATTTCTACCGGCGCCAGTTCCAGTTCATCCTCGTGGACGAATACCAAGACACGAACAAGATCCAGGCAGACTTCATCGACACGCTCGCTGCCGAGCATCGCAACGTGATGGTCGTCGGCGACGACGCGCAGTCGATTTATTCCTGGCGCGGCGCGAATTTCAAAAACATCCTGGCGTTCCCCGAGCGGTATCCGGACGCGCAGGTTTTCAAGATCGAGCTCAATTACCGGAGTGTGCCGGAGATTTTGCAGGTCGCGAATGCGGCCATCGCGGCAAACGTGAAACAGTTTCGCAAGGAACTCGCGCCGACACGACCGAGCAATTCATTCAGGCCGGCAGTCGTCGGGTTGAACGACGGCAGCGAACAGGCACGCTTTGTCGCCCAGCGAATTCTTGAGCTGCGCGATGAAGGCGTCGAGCTGGACGACATCGCCGTGCTTTACCGCGCGCATTATCACGCGATCGAATTGCAGCTGGAACTGTCTCGCCGCGGCATCCCCTATCTCATCACAAGCGGCGTCCGGTTCTTCGAGCAGGCGCACGTGAAGGACGTGACTTCGTTCGTGCGCTTCGTGGCGAACCCGCGGGATGAGGTCGCGTTCAAGCGAATGGTAAAATTGCTGCCCGGAATTGGGAACAAGAGCGCGGACAATCATTGGCGGGCCATTGTAGCCGGGATCGGTGATCCCGGCCCGGAAGCGGCGTCTGCCCCCGCCGGGATCACCGATCCCGGCTACAACTTTGGCGAGCTCCTGCTCGCCATGCCGGTCGGCGCGAAATCGAAGAAATCGTGGGAGCAGCTTGCCCACACGCTGGATGAAATTGCCCCGGGCGGACAACCGAATCCGCCCTCGGAGATGATCACGTCGATCGTGGAAGCGATTTACGACGATTACGCGAAGGCGAACTTCACGAACTACGAGCTGCGACGCGAAGATTTGAATCAACTCGCGGCCTTTGCGCGACAGTTCAAGGACGTGAACGAGTTTCTTTCTCAGCTTGCGCTCATCAGCAACATCGACGCGGAGCCGGCGCTCGATCAGACAACCGACACTGAAGCAGTAAACCTTTCGTCAGTGCACCAGGCGAAGGGCCTCGAATATCACACCGTGTTCGTGATTTGGCTGACGGACGGAATGTTCCCAAGCACGCGCTCACTTGAAACACGCGACGCAATTGAGGAAGAACGGCGGCTGTTTTACGTCGCCATTACCCGCGCGCGCGATGAGCTCTATCTCACCTATCCACACATGCGATTGAGCGGCGGCTTTGGCGATATTTTCCAGCGGCCGTCGCGTTTCCTGAAAGAAATCCCGAGCCAACTCGTAGAGGATTGGCAAATACGAAGGCAATGACGAAGCACGAATGACGAATGACGAAGGAAACCCGAATGACGAAGCTCGAATGGCAATAGGCGGTTCGTGCTTTGTTTCGTCATTCGGGCTTCGACATTCCTTCGTCATTCGTCATTCGTCATTCGTCATTTTTCCCGCGTGAATCTCTCACCCGAAAACAAAATCGCGGGCGTGCTCGCGCCGCTCTTCGCGCTGCGAAGGGAGGACGATCTCGGGATCGGCGATCTCGGTTCGCTGCGAGAGTTCATCAATTGGGCGGCGGACATTGGGTTCAAACTGGTGCAGCTGCTGCCCATCAACGAGATGGGCGGCGACCACAGCCCGTACAATGCGATCAGCGCGGTGGCGATCGAGCCGACTACCTTGCATCTTGCGCCCGGATCGCCGGAGGATTTGACGCAGCAGGATTTCGACGATGTCGTCGCGGAGTTCGATCTGGAGTGGATGCGCAAAGGACCGGTGAAACACTCCCGGGTGCGCCGGCTGAAGATGGCGCTGCTGAAAAAAGCGTATCGTCGCTTCGCAGAGCGAAACGAGTCCGATTCAGACTTCGCGGTCTTTTGCGAAAGAGAAGGGGCGTGGCTCGATGACTACGCGTTTTTCCGTGCGTTGATGGAGGAAAACGATGGACACGAGACGTGGGACGAATGGCGGGAAGAACATCGTGAACCAAGTTCGGCGCGCGCATGGCTCGAAGTCCAGCCGCAAGAGAAGCGCGATCAATTTGAAGATCGCGCCAGGTTCTATCGCTACGGGCAGTGGATTGCGGAGCGCCAGTGGCTCGCGATCCGGGAGTATGCGGAAGAACGCGGGGTCGCCTTGATGGGCGACATCCCGTTCGGCGTGAATCTCTACAGCGCCGACGTTTACTCGCGCCGCGATGAATTTGCGATCGACTGGTCAGGGGGCGCGCCGCCGGAGCCGTACTTCAAGGATGACAAGTTCACCCAAAAGTGGGGACAGAACTGGGGCATCCCGCTTTATCGCTGGGACGTGATGCGATCGAAAAACCTGGATTGGTGGCGGTGGCGGGTGCGCGGGGTGCAAAAAATCTTTCACGTTTTCCGCATCGATCACGTTCTCGGGTTTTATCGCATCTACGCGTTTCCCTGGCGGCCGACACGGAACAAGGAATTCCTCCCGGTGTCACAGGAAGAAATGCGGGCGCGGACGGGCGGCGCTTCGCCGCAATTTTATCCACGCGATGATTCGACCCGGGAGACTTGCGAGATGAATCGGCGGGATGGTGAGGATTATCTGCGGGTGGTGCTGGAGGAAGCGCGGGAAACGCGTGTGGTCGGCGAGGATCTTGGGACGGTACCGGATTACGTCCGACCAAGTTTGCGTTCGTTAGGCGTTGCCGGTTTCAAGATTCCGCAGTGGGAAAATTATCCGGACGGGCGAACGATCCGAGGCGGCGAATATGAGCGAGTTTCGGTCGCGACCTATGCGACGCATGACCACAAACCGGTCCGCGCGCTTTGGGAAGACGCGTTCGCGAGCTCGACTGCCGAAACCGAGCAGGCGCGGAACGATCTCGAGAAGATCGCGGCTTTCGCCCACATCATCGCACCGAACGAAAAGAGCGACTTCGACCGTGACTTTTACGCTCCTATTATGGAAGCGCTGTTTCGTTGCGAATCCTGGATCGCGCTGGTCATGATCACCGATCTGCTCGCGCGCAAAGATCGTTTCAACGTTCCTGGCACGGCGGCCAGTTCGAACTGGAGCCGACGAATGTCGAAGACAGTCGACGAATTGAAGCGAAGCCGGACGGTGCGACGCCGAATGCGACTGATCCGCGAGTTGCTGGAGAAAACGGGTAGAAGAGTTGAGAGTTCATAGTTGAGAGTTGAGAGTCGGAAGACCTGCTCTCAACTATCCACTCTCAACTCTCAACTTTTCGATGAAATCACCCATCAAAGTCGCGATCACCGGCGCGGCCGGACAAATTGGTTACGCTCTCGTTTTCCGGGTCGCGTCCGGAGCGATGTTCGGTCCGGACCAGCCGGTCGCGCTCCACATGATCGAAATTCCGGCGGGGTTCGAAGCGCTCAAAGGCGTGGTCATGGAGCTGAACGATTGCGCGTTTCCGTTGCTCAAGGGCATGGTGGCGACGACCGATCTCGACGAAGGCTTTCGCGATGTGAACTGGGCCTTGCTCGTCGGCAGCGTGCCGCGCAAGGCCGGGATGGAACGCAAGGATTTGCTCGGAATCAACGGCAAGATCTTCACCGGCCAGGGCCAGGCGATCGCGAAGAACGCGGCGAAAGACGTGCGCGTTCTCGTGATCGGGAATCCGTGCAACACGAATTGCCTCATCGCGATGAACAATGCGAAGTCGGTCCCGGGCGACCGGTGGTTCGCCATGACGCGGCTCGATGAGAACCGGGCGAAGGCGCAGCTCGCTCAGAAAGCCGGCGTCGAGGTCGTCGATGTCAGCAACGTAACGATTTGGGGAAATCATTCCGCCACGCAATATCCGGATTTTTACAACGCGAAGATCAAAGGACGTTCCGCGGCGGAAGTGATTGGCGACGAATCGTGGCTGAAGGAGACCTTCATCTCGACGGTGCAACAGCGCGGCGCGGCGATCATCAAGGCGCGCGGTTCGTCGTCCGCCGGTTCGGCCGCGAATGCGATCGTGGATACGGTGCGTTCGCTCACGACCGACACGGCAGAGGGCGACTGGCACAGCGTGGCGGTTTGTTCCGATGGCAGTTACGGCGTCGAAGAAGGATTAATCTGCTCGTTCCCGGTTCGATCGCGCGGCGGAAAATGGGAGATCGTAAAGGACGTGCCGCTGAACGAATTCGGCAAAGCGAAGTTCGATGCGTCGGTCGCGGAGTTGAAGGAAGAGAAGTCGATGGTGAGCGATTTGTTGGGTGGGTAAAAATCGAAAGGTCACTCACTCCAAATGTTGTCATCCTGAGCGTAGCGAAGGATCTCTGAACATTTCTGCCTCCTCAGCGCCCGGAAATAGTCAGAGATGTTTCGCTCCGCTCAACATGACAAGTTTGAGTTAGCATTCCGCCCCGTTTGCGGAGCGTCATATAACCGATCGGTTCGCCGTCTGCGTGACTGACACGACTAGGAAACGGCGACGCCGGTCAACCGTTCGAACGCTTCCCGATATTTCGCGGCGGTTTTCTCGATGATTTCAGCGGGCAGTTTCGGACCGGGCGGCGTCTTGTTCCAATCGAGTGTCTCCAGATAATCGCGCACGAATTGCTTGTCGAAGCTCGGTGGGCTTTGGCCGACGAGGTATTGGTCGGCGGGCCAGAAGCGGGAGGAATCGGGCGTGAGGCATTCGTCGATGAGGAGCAATTCGTCGCCGAGCAGGCCGAATTCAAATTTCGTGTCAGCAACAATGATCCCGCGCTCCGCGGCGTACTGGCGGCCTGCTTCGTAAATCTTCAGACTGAAATCGCGGATGTGCTCGGCGACGTCGCGACCCACCGCGTCGCAGCATTTCTGCCAATCGATGTTTTCGTCGTGACCGGTTTCACTTTTGGTCGAGGGTGTAAAGACTGGCTCGGGCAACTGTGACGCCAGCTGCAAATTCTTCGGCAACGCGACGCCGGAAACGCTGCCATTCTGCTGGTAATCCTTCCAGCCGGAACCGGCGAGATAACCGCGCACGACGCACTCGACCGGAAGCGGTTTGGTCTTGCGGACGATCATGGAACGCCCGCGAAGCTGGTCGCGAAATGGCAGCAGTTCTGCCGCGAATTTTTCAACGTCGTCAGTCATCAGATGATTCTTGACGAAGTCGAAGCGCCGAAACCAGAACGCCGAAATCTGATTAAGGACGGCACCTTTTTGCGGAATCGGATCGGGCAGGATGACGTCGAAGGCGGACAGACGATCGGTCGCGACGAAGAGGAGCGTGTCGCCGAGATCGAAGACTTCGCGGACTTTGCCGGAGCGCAGTTTGGGAATGCCGGGTATTTCGAGATTGCGCAACGGCGTCATGAACAATCAGGAAAGCAGGAACGCAGGAAAAACCAAAAAAATTCCTGCTTTCCTGTTTTCCTGATTCATTACTTCTTCATGGGGGGCATTGTCGTCAAACCAAGAGCGCGGATTTTCCACGGACACGATTGGGTGTTCTCGGGCGAAGTGCTGAAGGTTTTCGGCAACCCGGCGGATGGCGACGTGATTTCGCTCAAGGACGGGAAAGACCGGCTCATCGGGAGCGCGATCTACAACAGCAAATCGCAGATCGTGGCGCGGAGATTTTCGCGACGGAAACAGGATCTCGACCTCGATTTTTTCCAGCGCCGAATTGGGCAGGCGGCGGAATATCGGACTCGGCGCGGCGTGAACTCGCGTTTGTGCCGCGTTGTCTGGAGCGAGAGCGACGGCTTGCCGGGCGTGATCGTCGACCGTTACGGCGACAATCTCGTTCTGCAAACGTTGACGCTCGCGATGGACCAGCGGAAGGCGTCGATCGTTGAAGCTCTCAAGAGCGTCTTTTGTAGGGCAACCGCACCGGTTGCCGGATCGGGAACGGCAGGCGGAGCGCCTGCCCTACAATCAATCATCGAGCGGAACGACGCGCCGGTCCGGCGAGCGGAAGGTATGGAACCGCACGTGGGCGTTCTGTTCGGTGAAACACCGGCTGAAATCGAGATCGAAGTCGCGGGGCTGCGGCTCTCGATCGATTTACTTCATGCGCAGAAGACTGGATTCTATCTCGATCAATTAGCCAACTACGAAGCGGTCGCGCAGTTCGCGAAAGATCGTCGCGTCCTGGATTGTTTCACGAGTCAGGGCGCGTTTGCTTTGGCTTGCGCAAAGGCCGGCGCGACGGAAGTGACAGCGGTCGAGGAAAGCGCGCCGAGTCTGGCAAACGCGCGCCGAAATGCCGAGCGCAACGGGCTCCGAGTAAACTGGGTCGAACAGGATGTGTTCGCGTTTCTGCGCGCGGCGGAAAAGAACCGCGCCGAGTACGACCTGATCGTTCTCGATCCGCCGTCGTTCACGAAAACCAAAGGCGGCTTGCGCGACGCATTGCGTGGCTATCACGAGCTGCACGTCCGCGCGTTCCAGCTTCTCTCGAAAGATGGATTACTCGCGACCTTTTCCTGCTCGCATCACGTCACCGAAACGATTTTTCAGCAAACGATCGCCGATGCGCTGGTCGACGCGCGCCGCTCGGCGCGGCGGTTGCGGCGGTTCGAGCAAGCGCTCGATCATCCGGTTCTTCCCACGCTGCCGGAAACGGAATACTTCAAAGGCGTGCTCCTCGAAATGATGCCGGGCAGATGAAAGTCGCGTCGCTGACAAGGTGGATCGCGCGCTCCGTCGCGCGATGTTGCCGAAGTCCCGGCGTCGCCGGTGATATTACCATCGAGCGACGGAGCGCTCGATCCACCCTATGAAGGATCTCGCCGAAGAATTCGCGAAGCTGGGTCCGTGGATTTACCAATTCCAAGTCGATGGGCAAACCTACGGCGGCGGGATCAGCGCCGTGGGCGACGTGCGAGTCGAGCGGTTTCTTCGCCTCGCGCCGGAAGCAAAAACAATTCTGGAGCTCGGTTCGCTCGAAGGCGCGCAGAGCTTCATTCTCGCGCAGCATCCAGGCGTGAAACGCGTGGTAGCGCTGGAAGGGCGCGAAGCGAATTTGCGCAAGGCGCGATTCATCCAGGAGCTTCTCGAAATTCGCAACGTGGAATTTCTCCAGGCGAACCTCGAGCACAGCGATCTGACTGCGTTCGGAAGATTCGACGCGGTCTTTTGCTGCGGTCTTCTTTATCATCTGCCTGAACCGTGGAAGTTGCTGGCGCAATTGCCGGCCGTTGCCCCGCGTTTGTTTATTTGGACCCAATACGCGGCTGACGAAGAGGCGCGTGATCTCTCGGGCGGATTGCGCGGGAAAATCCATATCGAAGGCGGGCCGGACGAACCGCTCAGCGGAATGTCTTCGACAGCGACCTGGTTGACGCTTGATTCGCTGCGCGACGTCTTAACGGCGAGCGGCTACAAAAAAATCGACGTCATTCATAACGATCCGGCGCACGCGAACGGGCCGGCCGTCACCATCGGCGCGACCATGGCTTCCTGATCGCATTGGTCGATGGGCGGAGGGCCATTACGGACTCCCTTTCAAGATGAAAATGCGTTCATCGTTTGTCCGCCACACATAAGGGACTACGAGTGTCGCCACTTCCCCGAATTCAGCCTGGGCTGGGAAGGAGGCGACTTTCGACATCCAGCGAGCGCGATACGTGGACCACGCTTCGGGGTTGGAGGCAAAGCGCAGGTCGAAGTCGCCTGTAACGACATAATCAAATTGTTGTCGTTCGAGAAGATCGGCGGCTTCGAACCAGGGAACTATCGTCGACCTGGCCGCGATCCGGTTCCATTCTGCGGGCAAAATTGCAAGCTCCCGAATACCGAGAACACTCTTTTCTTTCGCGGCGTTTTTCTGAAGCCAGTCAATCGCCTGAATACGAGTGTCCTTATGCGCCATGCGCGGCTGCACTTGTTGAAAGGATGAGACGCCGAGAGAGCCGATGCAAAGGGCGATCAAGGCCGCAGTCGGCCAGACTCGTCGCCATGAATGCGGCCTTTTGCGCGCCCAGTCGATCAGGAATGACAAGGCGATGGCGGCTGCGATACACAACGGCGCGATGAGGGGCAAAAAACTGCGGAATGGTCGAAACGACTTGCCCATGAACGACGCAATAAGCAGTGCCGCAAAACAAAGCCAACCGAGCGTGACCCCTCGGGTTTCTTTCCGGCGCAGCATCAAAATGATTCCTGCCAACCCTGCCAGCAATAACGGAAGCCCCAGTTCGGATATCGAGATGGCCTGATGAAAGTAACCTTCCGACGAGGGTATTTCGGCGTAGGCTCGAATGTTGCCCAGGATGTCGCGCCAGACCGTGATCGGTCTTAAAAAAGTCATCGGCGCACCCAGGAAAATTCCGCCGACCAATCCTCCGGCGCCGGAAAAAAATAATCCCAAACGCCGCCGCCATGGGACCGAAAGGCCGATGATAGTTGCGACCATGACCAGGGCGACGGTGGCGGCAGGGTATTTTGAAGCAAAAGCAAACCCGGTGGCGAGCCCAGCGAGGACGATGCCTCGCCAAACGCGCGCCTCCGCTGTGGTCGAGACTCGTGCGCACAGATAAAGAACCACGAGAACAAAAAAAGCCGCGAACGTATCAACGATGACGATGGACGCACGGGTCACGAGCGCCGGACACACTGCCGTGAGAAGCATGGCGAGGATCCCTGCCTGGTCCGTAGCCAGGCGCGACGCCAAAATTCCGGCGAGGATCACGGTGGCAAGACTCAGGCACGCAGTCGCGATCCGGCCGGCGACAATGAGCTCAACCGGCGCGATAAAATCATAATTCACTTTCGAGGACGGAAGGCCCGGTTCGTGGGGAAGATCTTGTCGAAAACCGTGACCGTGAAAATGTCGATAGAGCGGCCCGTAACAGACCAGGCCGGCGCCGGCGCAATACGCCGGGAATGCCGGGAGCCCATACCAATAGACATCGAGACTCCGGTTGTTGAAGGCGTCGATGGTTTGATGAAGGACGTGACCTTCGTCAACGTAATCGCTGTACGGTAGGCCCGATCGAATTGGCACAATCCGAAACAACGCCGCCAACAGAAAAATAATTCCCCAACAAATCCAGGAGCGGATGCGTGCCTTTTGAGACGATCTGCGAAGGTTCGGAGTCGTTTCGAGCAAGAGCTACAACAAACAGAGTTCAGCGCGGAAGAGAAAGAACATTTTGTCCGCGTGGCCGGGTGTGCTTTTCTTTGAGCGCCAGCCGCCATCGAATTTGTAATTATGGAATGGTATTTTGCCTTGACCGAGGATTCGACCGCCTTCCGGCAATACGCGGAGATGATCATGGTAGCTGTGCACACTGCGCAGCAACACACCACGCTCCAGCCGCACTGCCTTTACGACGGTGGAGATAATGACTTCACCGCATGGCTGACGAAGCGCGGCGTTCGAATTATTCAGCATCGTAGCTTTGTCCGCGACGCCCTTGAAGAACTCGGCCGACGAAAGGGCAATCCGCATTTGGCGGCAGCTCTTTCCGGGGCATTTTCGCGAGTCGAGTTGCCGGAGATCGTGACCAACGGACGCATTCTTTACACGGACTGCGACGTGTTCTTTCTCGGCGAAGTGGTGCCGGAGTTGGAAGCAAATGCCTGTCGTTACTTCGCGGTCGCGCCGGAATCGGCGCGGGATGATTACGTGAATATGAACACCGGCGTGATGCTGATGAACACCGAGCGGCTGCGGGAAAGTCTGCCGGCATTTCGCGAATACATTTCGAAGAACCTCGCCGCGCTCGAAGCCGAATCGTGGGATGAAGCGGCCTACCGCTGGTTTTATCGCGATGACAAAGGACCGATGTGGGACCGGCTCCGACCGGAATTAAACTGGAAACCGTACTGGGGCGAGAACGCGGAGGCGAAGATCATTCATTTTCACGGGCCGAAACCGTTCCAGCGTGATTACATCGATTCGCTTTGGCCGGAACTGAAGTCGTTGACCGGCGGCGCTTATCTGGCGGAAATGGAGCGCTGGTCTGCGCTCCTGGAAGAAGCGCGCTGAAAATTATTTGTCCGCGACGGCGAAGAAGTGGACGTAGAGTGAGACGCCGTCGCGGGTGCGGAGCGGATGTTCGCCGTAGGGAAAAATTTCGACGTGGCGGAAGAAGCGAGAGAGCAACGCGTGCAAACTCGCGCGCGTGAAAAAGTTTTTGTGATCGCCTTCGAGCAAATGCCAGGGAACGACGCGCCAGTCGTGGAGATAGGGAAGCAGTTCCAGGTTTGGAACTGAGAAGAGCGCGCGACGCCGGACGATGCGGGCGATTTCTCCTGCGAATGTTTCGGGATCCTTCGTGTGCTCGAGGACCTCGATGCAAATGGCCGAATCGAATTCGCCGTCAGTGGCCGGCAATTGAGCAGCGGCGAGATCGACTTTACGAAACGGCAACCGGCGACGGGTGAGAATGTCGCAGCAGTAGTCGTTCGCTTCGAGGCCGAGCCATTCGTGACCAGCCGCGATCAAGGGCGGACCGTAAGCGCCGGCGCCACAGCCGACATCGACGACGGACGCGCGTTCGGGCAAATAGGCGCGCAGCAAATCGGAAACTTCGACGCCGGCCTCTTCGATCGGCGGACCGGAGCCGTAAATGTTTTCGCGATGAAGGAGCGTTTCGTTTTCCGGAGAGACGACGTCGCCGTAGGGGCGATCGCGGAGGCGCGCGGGAATGAGACAGATCGTCTGTTCGACAGTCACGCCGGGATCACCGATCCCGGCTACAACGCGGAGGACGACGTCGCGAGGTTCGGAACCGGACGCAATCCGGCCCAGGATTCGAAAACCAAACTGGGTGTGGTTCGGACGCCGAAAACGAAGTCGGGTCTCGCCCACAGCGCGATCATCGACAAACGCGCGCACCAGGCACGACGCCGGATCGCGATCGCCTGGATCGACGCAACCGGAAATGAAAATCGCCTCGTCAAAGACGTTTTCCCCGGGGGCGGGCGATTCGATCACGATTTTCGACGCGGCAGACACGGCGTTCGATCTCACCTTTTTCCCCGCGATCAATCGAGCGCAATATTTCGGAACGGCGCGGGGAAAACTTGTGGAATTCTAAAGGGCCGCCGCTAATATCCATCAACCTGCCGCGAGAGTGACGCGCAAAATTCGTGGCGGCGAAACCGGAGTGCCATGGCAGAACGAATTCGACCGATCGAACAAATGCTCGAGCTGAGCGAAGAAGAGGCGATGTCGCCGGAGTTACTCGACTCGCAGGTGCAAAAGGCGCAGGAGCAACTGGTGCAATTGCGGCGGCAGGCGGAGCTGATCGAAAAGCAAAAGCGCGAGCTCGAAGAGTTGAGCCGACGCCAGGAAGAACTCGAACGCGGCCGCGCGGAGATGACGGACAAACTTTCGCGATCGCTCGTGATCCTGGAACGCGAAGGTTACGATTGCCAAAAGAAACTCGAACAGATCCGCGCGACCCACGAAAGTTTCACGCAACATCTGCAGTTGCTCGAAGGGATCGATCCCAAGAGCTGGAACACGGGAGAATTGCCGAAGGAATTGAGTCGCGCGCTCAGCACAGTGGATGACGCGCGGACAGAATTCAGCCAGCAGCGGAGCCGATTGGAAGCGAGCGGCGGCGAATCGAACGAGATCGATCTACCCGAAGTCAGGACGGGCACGGCGGGCCTTGGCGGGAAAACGTTTATGCAATGGCTCCAAATCGGTTTTGCGGTCACGTTGCCGCTCATCGTTTTCGGAATCCTGGGGTTGCTCATTTTCTTTTGGATGGCGCAGAAGGTTCAGTAATTCCGCATGCGCCGCCGACCTGCTCCTCAACCCGGGACGCCGCTAAACCAAAAACAGGAAGAACTCACGCAGCGCGAATCACAATTGCGCGGCGAGATGGAGAAGCTCGAGCGGATGATAGCGGAAGCGCCGCGGGTCGCGGAGGAAACCACGCGACGGCGGCGGGAGGAATTACTCGCTCGCGCGAGTGAAGGGAGCAGCCGCCTCGATGTTTCGGTTGCACTCCAGGACAAACGCTGGGGGGACGAAGGCCGATCGCGCGGCCGGCGAAAATCGCTCCGGAAAGAACGACGCGAAGGCCGGATCATTTTTCTGGTGCTGGTGATCGCACTCGGCATCGCGATCATCTGGCTCATCAGCCATCTGCATTTCTAGAAGGTTGCGCACCAGCATCAACGGGCCGGCCGGGTGGCGAATCGTCCTCTGGATTTTCGCGCTCATCCTTCTCGTGTTCGTCACTGTGCCCATCTGGCATTCGGTTCGGGGACACAGCACGAAAGATTACTGGGTTTGGTATCAGACGGGCCAGACGGTGTTGCAAGGCGGCGAAATTTATCCGGACCGTTGGCACAAGTTCCCGTTCATGTATCCGCCGCCGTGCGCGCTTTTCCTGGCCCCGATCGCCGCGCTCGGACAAACAGGTCTCGTTATTGTGCTGGCGCTGGTCAACGCCGCCGCGTGGATTTGCGCGATTCTTTTTTCGGTCTGGCTGGCGACGGGTGAACGCAGTCGCGCTCACCTCCTTGTCTATCTCGCGCCGGGCTTCATCATGGGCGCGCACGTTTGGGGCAATTTTCTTCTCGGGCAACCGAGCCTCGTCCTGCTTGCGCTCATGCTTGGCGCGTTCATTGCGCTCCAGCGAAAATATCATTGGCTCGCCGGCGCTCTCGTCGCATTCGCCGCGGCGATCAAAGCGTTTCCGGTGATGGCGATCGTTTATTTGATCTATCGCCGCTATTGGATCGCGGTCGCGTCGCTCGTATTGACGTTAACTTTTCTTCTCTTCGTCCTCCCGATCCCGTTCCGCGGTCTCGCCCTGGCCAAGCAGGATCTGCGGCGCTGGTCGAACGGGATGCTTTTCAAATACGACGAGAACGGCGTGGGCCAGCGCCTCGGCCGCAGCACTTCATGGAAGAACCAATCGATCTGGGGCGTGGCGAACCGGCTGCTGCGCCACGTGGAATACGATCACAAATACGAACCGCACGAACCGGTTTACGCGAATTTCGCCGACCTCGAATTCAAAACGGTCAACGCCATTGTCCTCGTCTGCGCTCTGGGATTTGGCCTCGTATTCATTGCCGCGATGCCGCGAACCGCGGCGCGAACACCGGAAACGGACGCGATCGAGTTCGCGTTACTGCTCCTGCTAATCCTGGTCTTCACGCCGCTCTCGTTCGGTTATCTCTTCGGGTGGCTGCTTTATCCGCTCACCGTTGTCATGCAACGACTCGTGGCCAGACCGGGTTCGCACACGACGCTCGCAATCTGCTCCGGAGCGGCGGTCCTTCTGCTCGCCTTTTCGATTCCCTTCCGCGTCGGCGCTCAAACCTACGGCAACGCGTTATTCGCGACCTTGTTTCTTTTCGCCGGGTTGGCGCTCGAACTGTCGCGAGTGAAACGAACTGCGGCGCGCTGACCGCGGAACGGTCTCTTCGCCATCGCGGCGATCCAGCGCAAAGCGAACAGCAACGCCACGCCGAAACTCATCTTGGACACGCCGCGGTCGCGATCGCAAAATGCGATGGGAATTTCCAACACGCGTAAATTTTTCCCGCCGTGAACCAGCGCCTCGAACGCGATCTTGAAACCAGTCGCTCGCGGGGCGAGTTCCAAAAGCAGTTTGCGCGGCATGGCAAAAAAGCCGCACATGGAATCGTGCACCCCGGTGAGCGGATAGGCGAACGCGGCGGCGGTGCGTGACAAAATCTTTCGCCAGCGCGGCCAACCGGGGGTTGATCCGCCTTTGATGTAGCGGCTTCCGATCACCATGTCCGCCCGTCCGTCGAGCAAGGGACGGAGCAGCTCACCGATCTTCTCCGGGGGATGACTCAAGTCCGCGTCCATGACGACGAGCCAATCGCCGGTGGCAATACGCGCGCCATCGAGGACCGCGCCGGCGAGGCCGAACGACGGGTCGTCGCGCTCGAGCAAGCGGACGGGCGCGGCACCGGCCAGGGAGCGAATTCGTTCCCGGGTTCCGTCGATTGAGCCATCATCGACGAAAATAATTTCGTCCAGCGGCGGTTCTGATTGCGCGAGGCGGGCGAGCAACGGCGCGACGTTGTCGACTTCGTTCAGGGTCGGAATGACGAGCGAGATCACGGCTGGCCGCCATCGCCATGCGACGAGCTGATCTGTTCGCGCACGACGCTCTGGGGTTTCTCGCTGATGCCGAGATAAATTCGGCCGACGTATTCGCCGAGAATTCCGAGCAGGAGCAGCTGCGTGCCGGAGAGAAGAAGAATCGCGGCCATGAGCGAGCTCCAGCCGGTCGGCTGCTCATTGAACAAACGTTCGACGACCACTTCGATGACGGCGAGAAACCCGAGCGCGCTCGTGATCAATCCCGCGAGCGTCATAAGGCGAAGCGGTAGAACGGAAACGTTCACCAGCATGCTGATCCAGAGCCGGACAAGCTTGCGAAAATTGTAGCCGCTGCTGCCCTCTACCCGCTCGACGTGGCGCACCGAAACGGTGCCGACGTTTTGTGTGACCTGGAAAATCAAGCCGTCGATATACGGATAAGGCGTGCGCGATTTCGCGATCTCGTCGACCACGAAGCGACTCATGCAGCGGAAACTGCACAGGTAAAGTTTGCGCGGTTTATCGACGACGAAATCGGCGATGCGATTCGTGAGCCAACTGCCGGCGTTGCGCCACCAGGAGTGTTCCTTGCGCTCGTAAACGCCGAAAACTACGTCCCGTTTTTCTGCTTCGGCGACAGCGAGCAGCTTCAGCGCTTCGGTCGGCGGATTTTGCAGGTCGTCGTCCATGGTGACGACGTAGCGCCCCGAGACGGCGCGCAATCCCGCGAGGACGGCGTTGTGTTCGCCAAAGTTGCGCGACAAGCTGAGGAACTTCATCGGCAAGTGGCTTTCGCGGGTGAGTTTCAATGCGACGGCTTCGGTCCCATCGCGGCTTCCGTCGTTCACAATGATCAACTCGTGGCCGCCGGGGACCTGGAGCGCGGAGATTTCCTGAAGCAACGCGGGCAGAGTTTTCTCGGCGTTGTAGAGCGGAACAACGATGCTGAGATGCGGTGACGGATCAGCCATGTTTGCGGGCAACTCCGAAGACGGACGTGCCGAAGGGCAACGATAGGTGACGGCTGGCCCTGAGTTCAAGCGCGGCGAGACTTTTCAGGGCCGAGTTCACGAACGGCGACAGAGGGCGAAAATCGGAGCGCGCTTCCTCGCTGGCGGGACGGCGGCGGCTGAGCCAGCGCATGACCGCGATGGGCGGAGTGAGGGTCGCGTTCCAATAGGTCAGCCGTTCGATGGTAAAACCTGAGGCTTCGAGGAGCGCGCGCACTTGCGATCGCGTGTACCGGCGAACCGCGCCGACGGCCTCGTCATGAGCGCCTTTCAAAAAATCGAACGCAGCAAGATTCAGAATCAATTTCCCGCCCGCTCGCAGAACGCGATGGGTTTCGTGCGCGGCCAGGGCGTCATCGACGCCGGCATTGACCCAGACGTCGAGCGAGAGAACGACGTCGAACTCATCGGCGGGGAACGGCAGCTCATGGACGCCGGCCTGGAGCAGACGCGCGCCCGTGTTTCGATCGCGGCAGAGCTCGATCGCGCGTTCGCTCTCGTCGATGCCCGTCAGCTCAGCTTGCGGAAATCTCCGCCGGAGCGCGGCGAGCATTCCGCCGCTGCCGCACCCGGCATCGAGGACGGAAAATCTTGCCGCGTCAGGTTCGATGGAATCGGCGACGTGCCGGCGGAGGGCCCGGTACCACCAATAGTGGTCCTCGACCGCGCGCATGATGTCGTGTTCCTGGGGTTTCATGCCGAGCCCGGCCTAACGAGTCGTGCGGACACTGTCATCCTTCAGCTGATACAGGCGCGGTTCGTCGGCGTCGACTGCCCAAAAAGAAAATTTTGCACCGGCCGGGGCCGCGGTTTTCGGAAACGTCGCACTCCATTCGGACCACATTTGGTCCATTGAATGGAAACGTTTCACAATGTCGGGCCGCATCGCAAAGGAATCGGAAATCGCGAAGAGGGTCCATGGTTGATCGGCGGCGGTGCGATACGCAACCGCGACACAATCCGCCGGGCGGCGTTTCGCGTCGAGCGCGGCCCATCCCGTGGCGCGAAGAGAATTGCCCTCCACTGGCGTGATGGATTCGCAGGAACCCGAGGCACGCCGGCCGTTGGCGATTTCATGCGGAAGAGCTTCGAGACGATTCGTTCGGACAAGCGGCGGCCGGATTAATTTCAACCGATCGAGCTCCTCGGCGCTTTCCGTCACCGGCCGGGCGTCATTTGGATAAGCAGTTTTCTTGATGACTTCCGAAGTATCGATGGCCTGACAAAACAGGACCGCGGCGCGTGCCAATCGGTCTTTTGCGGAAAGCGCGCGCAGAAAAAAGCGGCTGTTGGACGCGCAAACTCTGTAGGGAACAAGATAGGCCACGACCAGCAGAAGACAGAGCGCGCGCGACCATTTGAGAGAGGCAAAACTTCGGCCGCGCGCGTTCCGGTCGCGAACAATCAGCGCGACGAGGCCAATGCTCGCGATCGTCAGGTAAATCGAAAACGTGACGTAACGCGACGCGAGCGCATAGGGCGCCCCGTAACCCACGCGCCCGAGCGCGGCGAGGACCGAGCTGCCGATGGAATGCAGAGCCAGCGCGAACCACGGAAGCGTTTTCGAGAGAAAGACGCGGTCGCGAATTCGCCGGACGCAATAGACGATCGCGGCGCCGAAGATCGTCAACTGCGCCAGACCGAACCCAAGCGCGGCAAGAGCGGGCCGATCTTTCCAGGCGTAAGCCAGGCTTCCACCGAGGAATTCGAGAATGAACCCGGCGTATTCCCTCCACGAAACCGCGGGCGCAAAGGCGGTCATCGCTGGCGGCTTTTGATAACCCCAGAAATAAACCGCTGCACAAAGCGCGGTGGTCCCGATCCACGCGAGGAGCCAGTTACGCCGGCGCGGAATCGACTGCGTGAGCAAAAGGGTTGGAAAAGTTAGCGCCCACGCGAGCAAACCATTCGCCAGACTGAACGTGCTCGCGGTGGCGAGCGTTGCGCAGAGAATGAATTTCCAAACGGGCGCGATTCGATCGGTGCCGATAACGATAAGCGCCGATATAAGGAAGAGCGCGGGGAAAAATGAGGGGAACCCGGAGGCAAAGAGCCACAGCTCAAATTTCGCCGGCGTAAAAATCGCGAGCACTGCCAGCCAAAAACAAATTGCGATTGCGCCAGTCCGAAGTTCCGATCGGCAAAGCAAAATGAAAATGCCCGCGGCCGTGAGCCAGCAGCAGATGACCGAGAGCATCATCTGGTCGCGCACATCCCAATGACCATCAGCCGCCGAGAGAATGAAGATCAGCTTCGGCAAAACGGTGCGGGCTTCCTGTTGCTGCGCGAAAATCTCTGCCCAATGCAGATGACCCGTGTGCGCCTGAATAATGAGCGGCGCCATTTCCCAATCGTCGAGGGTGGGCACTTCGACCGCGTAATGTCGAACCAGATAGGTGAGATACAGCATCGGAAACAGGGCCACGATCCAGATCAGGGTAAAGGCCACGATGCGATTGCGGGACGTGGGCGCATCGAGCCAACGGCCCAGCTCAAAAATTTTGTCGCGGCTCGCGCGCACAACCGAGCGCGGACTCAGCAACGCAGCTACGCTGGCCAGAAAAGCCACGACCAGAGAAATGCGCAGAACGTGATGCATTAAGAAGCGGTCACCCTATCGTTTCATCCTGAAGGGCCCACGATTCCCGCCGCGCTCAGACGGAGGCGGCGAATTCGAACGCTGTTTTTAAGGGATAACGCGCTCCGAAACAAGCCGGCGATTATCACCGGCCTGCAGGGAATTCCCTATCCGTTCCTGTCGCCGGCTACGGCAGATTGAACACTTCCACAACGCCGTTGCCGTTGCCATTTGCCCCTCGCACAATCGCGGTATGCGAGCCGACCTGGACCGACGCGAGAATGGCTGATTCCTTGGCGTTAGCTGGAGCGAGCCCGGTTTGTTGGATCTCGGCCGCCTGATCGTCCTGCCAGTTATCGTTGGTCGCGACGGTGGTGCCGTTGGAATCGTGCAGTTCGAGGATTGGGTCGCTGAGAGGGTTCGGCACTCGTCCCGCGAGCGACGGTCCGATCGCACGGATCAATACGTTGATGTTACCCAATCGATTTCCGGTGATGAAGCCGCCGATCAAAACGTTATCGCCGGTTTCGACAAGGCCGCGTGTGCTCAGGTTCGCCAATCTCGAATTGTTAGTCGCATCAAGATCGAAGGCTTGAACGAGGCCGATGCCGGTGCTGTTGTTCTTGCCGCGAACGACCGCGGTGTAGGCGCCGGGATCGAGCGAATGAATGATCGCGGACTCGCGAGGGTCTGCCGGGGCCAACCCAACCGCTTCAATCTGCGCGCGCTCTGGCGCCTCCATCCAGTTGTCGTTGCTCACGATGAGCACACCGTGCGAGTCGTACAGTTCCGGCGTTGGATCCGCGAGCGATCCCGGAACTTTCGTCGACGGTCCAATTGCGCAGATGCCGACTTTTTTGGGATCGGTTCCTGTAATAATAAAACCGCCGATGAGGATGTTGTCGCCGGTCTGGACCTTTAATCGGCTCGAGATGTTGAGGAGCTGGGCCGCGCTCGGATTCGATACCGTGTTCACTTCAATGAATTGCAGATCCGTATTCGAGCTCACCTTGCCCCGCGAATCGGTAACAACGAGTCGCACCGCATAAAGGCCTGGTTGGGTGAAGGTGTGATTGATCGCAGGGGAGCTCTGGACAACGTCATCGTTGCCGTCGCCGAAATTGAAGGTGTAAGTCCCGATGGTGTCGATTGCATCGGGGTCGGAGGAGCCGCTGCCATCGAAGTGGACCGTCAGTGAAGCGACCCCGCTATGCACATCTTCGGCAAGGCGCGCGAACGGCGCTGTGTTCGGCAAACACAAATTCGCAGGGCGCAATTGATAGCTGGCCGCGCCGGTCGTATCGGGAATGGTTTCGTTCGTGCCGCCACTCCCCGGGACCTCGGATGGCGGTGAGAAGCGGACGCTACCCAACGTAATATTGATCGCCTGACCAGGATTCATCGGACCGCATGTCCCCGTGCAGACCGCCTTTGATTGGAACAAGCTCTTTGGCAGAACCAACGTGATCGTTCCATCTGATTTGTAATTGCTCGCCATCGCTCCGGTGGGGAGATCCACGATGGTGGAGAAGAAACGGGCGGCACCTTGGAAGACGCCGGTTGTGCCAAGGGTGAATCGCGGGTTCGTGGGATCAGTCGAAATCATCGAGACGAACCAATCCTCTTGCGCACCGACGACCGGCGCGGCGGGCGGATTGTAGCCGGGAACATTGAAACGCACAGACCACCGCCAATCCGGCGGGACGGTCGAGAGATCGACCACCTTTATCGTGAAGACAATGTTGTCGGCCGCGCCGGTGTTCGGGTTGCTGATTGGCTCCGCTATCGAAACCGAAGTGATGTCATGTGATTTTTGCGCGTCCGTCTCGTCGCCGACTGGATCTGAGACCGCAGTGACGCCGGGCTGGCTGCAAGAGCCGGTAAACTCGATGCGCGGCGTGACCGAAAGCTCGAGGGGATTGCTGGGCAAACCGGTGCCCGCGCCATTCACTGCTACAACCCGGTAGATGTATTTCGCAACGGCCGGATCCAGGTTCCGATCCGTAAAATTTTGCTTGTCGCCCAGTTGCTGGCCGACCTGAATTTCCGATCCTGGCGTCGTTGTCGCCCGGAAAATCTTGTACTGTGTGATCGCTGAGCCGCCCGCGTCCGGCGCGACCCAATTCAAATACGAGGCCATGTCGTCGCGACGTCCCGAGAGACAGGCGCGCTGGGGCGCGACCGGTTCCGGAGTGTCGAACGCAGCCAATAAACCTTTGCCGCCGGATTGCCGCGCGATGCTTGCTTTCGAGCTGTAGGAATTCGATCCGCCGGTTTCACATTGCTCGATGCAACCATCAGCGAAGGCGAAAAGGATGCGGCCTTTGTCGTCCATGGTGATGTCGTTAAAGTCGAGCAGGTTTCGGCAAACGTTTGCGCCACCGCCATTCCAAATGCACGCTTCGCGCTGGACCGGGCCATTCGGCGTCGCGTTCACGGTCGTCCAGGTCTGGCCGCCATCGTAAGTGTGCGCGACCAAACCCCACCAGGTGCCGGTGAAATCCGCGGCCTGATGATCGCCGCTGGTCCGCGTGCCGAGGAATGCAACTGCAGCGCGATCGCGATCACCGACAACGACGGACGGAAACACCGCGTTCTTAACTCCCAGGCTCGCGCCGATGTCGTACGGCTTGCTCCAGGTCACGCCGCGATCGTCGCTATAGGCAACGAAAGCGTGATTGTCCGGACTTGGCGGCGCCGGAGTGGCGCTCGGGGCTGGTGCCGGCGTCGGCACCGGTCCGGCCCACGCCATGTAAATTCGGTTCGAAGTAGCGGAACCCGCCGGCGCAGCTTTGCTGATTCCGACAGACGGATCATCGCTGCCGCTTTGGCTTTCCGGGATCGTGCGCACGGTCCAGGTCGTGCCTGCGTCAGTTGAAACCGTGACCGCCTGGCCGCCGCCACAACGCGCGTTCGGCACGTAGACAGTGCCATCCGGCGCGACCTTCACGTGACCATGAATGAGTTGACTGCATCCGCCGGGAGCCGGTGAGCCGGGATAAATCGGGACCGACTTTCCGAAGTTCAATCCGCCATCGTCGCTGCGCGAACAAAACGCCGTCGAAGCCGCAACCAGGACGTTGCCGGATTGCCCGCAATAATAAACCGCGTCCGGATACACCGGATTTATTCCCGCTGGAATTGGATTCGGGTACGGCCCGGCCCCGACAGTCTGGTGATCGTTGCTGCCGTCCGGTGGGTTGACCTGCGCCGGCGTCCACGTCGCGCCGTCATCGTCCGTGAATGCCATCAAACTATTCAAACCAACAAGCGCAGGACCCGCCGATTGGCTGTTCAACTGGGAAACGAAAGTGCGTCCCGTGTTCGGATCGGTAAACAAAATCGGATCGAGCGATTTTGTTTTCGTGAGGAGAAACGAAACGTCTTTCCAATCGGCTGGGCACGCTTCGGGAACCGTCCCGACAGGCGTCTCTTGTTCTGGGAAAGTCACCTGCAACGTCTGTAACCCGGCGATATACATCGCGCGCTTCGTGGTCTTGTTGAACCCGATGGTAGGTTCGCCAGCCGCTTCACCGATGGTCGCCGGCGGAGCGAAATTGTAATAACGCGGGACGCCCGGCGCTGCGGCCGTGAGCGGAATCGGCGGAGGCTGAATGATTCCTCCCGCGGCGGTCGTGATGGTTAGTTTGCCGACGTAGGCTTGCGACGAAGTGTTGGCGAAGCCGCAGGCGATCACTTTGTAAGTGCCTTGCGCCAGATTTTTGCCCGTGACGGTCTCGGTCGGATCGCCGCCATCGCTCGAATCAAGGGTGCTGCCGTCGGGATTGAGGACGGTGAGGATTTCATCGTTACCCGACGCGGCGTCCCACGAAATGTTGAATTCGAATTTTGCGTTGAGCGAATTGTAGATGCCGGCGGGGACGTTGATCGTCGGCAGGTGTTGATCGACTGTCGGAGTGTCCGCGAGATTCGTGCAATCGCTGGTTGCATTTGCCAGCGGCGGGATTTCCCCAGTCCAGGTCACGGTGATCGTCTGTCCGACCGCGGAAGGCACAGTGATCGTGCTCGTCGCCGGATTGGATGCCCAGCTGAACACCGCCAGCGAAGCGCCGACCGCGCAGAGAACGAACGTTAAAAGAAGGCGCGGATTGAAAACGCCGGAATTGGAAGTCGAATTGATGCGCATAGTTGGATCCTTTCCTGAATCGGGATTGGATTGGGACTTGAAGCTGTATTCGGAACGACAACCGCGGTGTGGATGCTTACATTTTTGTAATGCAACCCCACGCAAGATGAGTGAAAACACGTGCGCGCGTTGAGTCCGAGCCGTTTGCGCAGCCGTTCGAAACTGGAAAAATGATGGAGCCGACGACGGGATTCGAACCCGTGACCTACGGTTTACGAAACCGTTGCTCTACCAGCTGAGCTACGTCGGCAAGCTGTCGCCGCGGTCTGCCTGTCGCGCCGTAGCGTCGCGAAGGTGGATGACCGCCGGTCGGGAAAGCGGAACATGCCACCCGCTCGCGTGCGTGCAACCGGCATGATTCGGCGCTACAGAACAAGAAATGAATCGGCTGGAAGAAATTTTGCGCACGAAACGCGAAGAGATCGAGCGACTCCAGCCGCGTCGCGACGAATTGCATCGGGCTGCGCTCTTGCGGAATGACGTGCGCGGATTCGCTTCCGCTTTGCAGCGGGAGGGCGGCAAATTGGCGCTCGTCGCCGAAGTGAAAAAGGCGTCACCGTCCGCCGGCGTCATTGTCGAATCGTTCGATCCGGTCGCGATCGCGAGGAACTACGCGCGGGCCGGCGTCGAAGCGATTTCCGTTCTGACTGACGAACGGTTTTTCCAGGGGCATCTGGATTATCTGAAATTGATTCGCGAGCAGGTGCCGCAACCGCTGCTTCGCAAGGATTTCATTCTCGATCCGCTCCAGATCATGGAGGCAGCGGTCGCCGGCGCGGATGCGATCCTGTTGATCGTCGCGGCCCTCGGCCAGGAACAGCTCGTTTCGCTGCTGGAAACCGCGGCGCTCTATCAGCTCGATGCTTTGGTGGAAGTGCACACGCTCGCGGAGCTCGATCGCGCTCTCGAAACGGACGCGCGCGTGATCGGAATCAACAACCGGAACCTCGCGACGTTCGAGGTCGATCTCGGCGTGACCGAAAGGCTCAGCGAAGAAGTTCCCGAAAGAATCGTGCTCGTAAGCGAAAGTGGAATTCGAACCGCGGAAGATCTCGCGCGCATCAAAGCGTGCGGAGTCGATGCGGTTTTGATCGGCGAAGCCTTGATGCGCGGACAAGGCGCGTTGTTGCAAAGGAACGGCGGCTAGCGAGGCGGTAAAATCCCAAATCCCAAGCTCCAAATCCCAAACAAATCCCAAATCGCAAAATCTCGATCCGTTTTTCCCGCGCTAAGCGACAAGACGGTTTTGGATTTTGGTGCTTGGAGCTTCTTTGGGATTTTGGAGCTTGGGATTTGGGATTTCCGCCGCTGCGGCGGTTACGTCTTTCCCCAGCTTGAGGCCATCAGTTGCTTCAACGTGTTCCAAATCCCGGCCGGCGCTCCGCCGTTTTTCGTCGATCTCGCGACCAGCACCGGAACGTTCGCCCGATTCACGATTCCACGGGTCAGGTCACCCATGATGTAATGGCCGAGCGGACCGCGCGTCGGCGATGAACCAGTGACAATGAGATCGTGACCGCGCTCACTGACCTCGGCAAAAATCTGGTCGAGCACGAACCCGTGACGGATGCGCACTTCGACGAGGACGCCGAGCTTTTCGAGGCTCTGTTTTTGCGCGAGCAAATTTCGGCCGAGCTCCGACCCGGATTGGAGCAAACGTTCGACGTCGTCCTCGAGCTGCATGAGGTCGGCATAAATCGCGGGCGGTTCCGCCATGACGTGGAGGAGCGTGACCGATGCGCCCACGGCCGCCGCGACTTTGCCGGTTAATTCCACCGCCGCGTCGATATATTTTTTCCCGCCGGTGCAAACGATGAAGCTCTTCGACGTCTCGCAAATGCCGGTCGCCAACAGGACCGGAGTCGGGATCGCTTTGATGACTTCGTAAGTCTTGCTCGAGCGCCAATACGGGCCGCTGCTCGTCTTGCGCCGCGCGCCGATGATTGTCATGTCGTACCGCCGCGACTTTGTTTGCTCCAAAATTTCGCGAATCGGCTCGCCGGACCGCACCACGATCTCGGGCGAGACGTGGAATTGTCGGAGTTTTTCCGCCTCGCTCTCGAGCGCCTCTCGCAGTGGCGTTTCATCCGTCGGGGTTTCGGCGATTCCGAGCAAAGTCGTTTCGGCTTTCGTCGGCCCGGCGACAAGTCCGGCCAGGAGGACCGGCTTGTCCGCCGGGTCGGTGCCGTCGCTGCAGATGAGAATGCGCATAAACTAAAGTTTGTGACCGGTCACGAGCGTGTAAATCACGATGGCCGCGCCGATCAACGGCAGCGGCACGAAGGCCATCCGAATTTTTGGGCCCGCAAAATATTGGGTTGAGATCGCGCCGATCTGCGCGCCAATCGCCGCGCCCGTGTGCATGACGAGCGCGATCAAAATATCGACGTTGCCTTTGACGGCGTGGCTAAAGGTTCCGTAGCTGGCCGAGATAATGATTTCGAATAAATCAGTGCCGACCGCGAGATGCGTCGGAATTCCCAGAACGTAAACGAGCATCGGCATCCGGATATAGCCGGCGCCGCCTCCAAGAAAACCACTGAACAAGCCGCCGATGAACGAGACCAGAAGGATCACCCAAAGCGAGATCGCTTTCACGCCGGAGGCCGGGAGCGAAATCATCGGCCAGATTTTCAGGCGCTGGATGGCTTGGGTTCGATGGCTGAACGAAGACTCGTCTTGTTTCGCGGCGGTGCCCGGGACTTTGGAGCGGGGCCTGCGTTTCTTCTGATAATGCAGCGTCCGCCACGCTTCCCAGATCATGAAGCTCGAGATGCTGGCGTAGATCGCAATCGAGACGACGCTCACGACGAAGTTCACGTTCCCGGCACGCTTCAACATCTGGATCAGTTGCGCGCCGACTTCCGCGCCGCCCATCGTCCCGATCGCCATGATCAGGCCCAGCTTCAGATCGACGTTTCCCAGGGCGCGATGCCGCTTCGCCGCCACGACCGATTTCCCCACGATATGCGCGAGGTCCGTTCCGACCGCGAAATTCCAGTCCAACCCGACCGCTCGCAGCGCGGGTCCCGCGATGAAACTTCCGCCGACTCCAAAAAATCCGCCCAGGATTCCGATGAAAAACCCGATCACGACCAGATAGACCGGGCTTATGTGCGAGTTCGAGATTGGGAAGAACATGATTCTATTCGGCGCGCCCGCGGAGCAACCGGAGCAGCCATGTCGTCACGCTTTCGAGAAACACGGCCTGGCCGATGATGAGGACAATCGTCATCGACGCGTAAAGTTTCACGTGATGCAGGTGCAAATCCTGGAGCCAGCCGGCGAGATAATGGAGGACGAGAAAGAAATAACCCGTCACGAAAACGCCGTAGATCGCGAGCTCGACCAGGAACGCTTGCAGCGTCTTCGTTTTCTCCTTTTTGGTCGGCGCAACGCGGGCCATCCCCATCACTTCGCTGTTCGCCTCCCGATTGGCCGCGCCTGATTGGATTGCGAGTAGATTTCCATTGCGCCCGAGGGCTTTCTTTCTACGTTCGAGTTCGCTTTTAGCGGGAAAATATGGCCGACGCAGCAAACAAATACCCCGAAAACGTTTCCGGACCTTATTACGTCGATGATCAATGCATCGACTGCGATCTTTGCCGCGAGACGGCGCCGGCCAATTACAAACGCAACGACGACGGCGGCCACTCCTTTGTTTACAAACAACCGGAGAGTCCCGAGGAAGAAGCGCTTTGTAAGGAAGCGATGGAAGGTTGCCCGGTCGAAGCGATCGGCAGCGACGGCGGGTAGCTGTAGCTGTCGCTCTGTGGGCGACGCCAAATGATGCCAGTGAGCATTCCGGTCGCGCTTACCATTGCCGGCTCGGATAGCAGCGCCGGCGCGGGAATTCAGGCGGACCTGAAGACGTTCAGCGCCCTCGGCGTTTACGGATTGACCGCGGTGACCTGCGTGGTCGCGGAAACTCCGGGCCGCGTTTCGAAAATTGAGCCGGTCAGCGCCGCGATAGTCCGCGAACAAATCGAAGTCCTGCTCCGCAGTTTCCCCGTCGCCGCCATCAAAACCGGACTTCTGTTTTCTGCCGAGATCATCGCCGAAATCGCGCGGGCCCTCGGGGGCCAGACATCGCGGCCGCTCGTGATTGATCCGGTGATGGTGGCGACGAGCGGCGACCCATTGTTGCAGGACGACGCGATCCAAATTTACGAGCGCGATTTATTTCCGCTCGCGACTCTTCTCACTCCAAACCTCGGCGAAGCCGCGCGCCTGCTTGGTCGGCCGATCGATGACCTCGCCGCGATGCGCGACGCGGGCCAGGCGCTGGCGAAAAAATACGGCATCGCGGTCCTGTTGAAAGGCGGCCATTTGTCGGGGAACGAGGCCATCGATCTTCTTTTCGTCGGCGACAATGTGATGGAATTCTCCGCCCCGTTTTCGCGCGGCATTGCCACTCACGGCACCGGCTGCACCTACTCCGCGGCGATTACGGCCGGGCTGGCCGCCGGCCTTGCTTTGGAAGAAGCGATCGCACGCGCGAAGGAATTTGTTTCAGCGACGATTGCGCAGCACCATGCCTGGGGCACGGTCCACGCCCTCAACCATTCGCCGAAACGCTGATCGGATTTTTTTCCCAGCGCCTTTCCCGCATCGCTTCGAGCGCGGCCGCGGTTTCCGCCTGCTTCTTGCTCTTCCCTCTTCCCTGCCCGAGCTCGATGCCTTCCCAAACCGCCCGGACGACAAAGGTCTTGGAATGCTCCGGTCCGGTTTGCGACATCACTTCGTAGACCGGGCTTCGCGGTGAGATCGCCTGGAGCAATTCCTGCAGCTGCCCCTTGGGATTCACGTCGACCGGTTCTTCGACGAGCTGGGCCAGCTCGGCCGCCGCTTGTTCGAGAATGAATTTCCGCGCCGTGGCCAGATCGCTATCCAGATAGATCGCGCCGACCAGCGCTTCGAACGCGTCGGCCAGGGTCGAGTTTCGCAAGCGCCCGCCGCTCGCTTCTTCGCCCCGGCCCATCATTAGATATTTTCCCAGATCCATCGCCGCCGCATGAACGGCCAGCGCTTCGCGTGAAACCAGCCGCGCCCGGAGCTTCGTCAATTTTCCTTCCGCTTCCGCGCTGAAATAACCGTAGAGATGTTCGGTAATGACGAGCTGCAGGACAGCGTCGCCCAGAAACTCGAGGCGCTGATTATCGAAATGGGTCCGATGCGTCTCGTGTCGCAGACTCGGATGAGTGAGCGCCTCGGCCAAAAGGAGCGAGTTCCGGAACTTGTAGCCGATAGTTTCTTCGAGCGGATTCACCCGAGGCGAATGCTAAACCCGCTCGATCAGATTTCCAATTGGTAGGGACGGCGCGCTGCGCCGTCCGCAAACGTCGGTTTGCGTCGCCCCTCCCGGACGCCGCAGCGCGGCGTCCCTACCTTTTCTTGAAAATCTCGATTGAAGTCACCAGGTCCAGGGCCCGCTGCAAAACGGCGTCGTGCACACCGCTTTTTTCCGGATTCGTTTTCCGTCGTTGCGCGGCTTCCATCGCTTCCAGCTCGGGGTTCGTCCCCGAAATAAGCGCCGCTTCATTCAGATGCGGCCGCGGATTCTCCACCACGAACGGCGTCATCCCTTTTTCGCGGCTCGCCTGAAACACTTCGCGTTTGTCCGTCGCCGGCATCTCCACGGGAAGATCTGGTTTCAACCCGCCAGGAAAGAGCGAATAGCCCTCGGGCAAAATCGCTTCCCCGACCGCGACCCGGAGCAGTTTCCCGCTCGGCAGCTTCAAATCAGAGTACTCCACCGCGCGACCCGCGCTCGGTTGCCCGATGACGACAGCCTTATCGTAGATGTGGATCACGCCCGCGACCGCCTCCGCCGCGCCCGTCGTGTCGCCGTCAGCCAGGACGACGATCAATCCCTGATACGCGGGGTCGCGATCGGAAGTGAATGTCCGTTCCTGCCGCGCCGTCGTTTTGCGCAGGGTGAAAAGCGTTTTGTTTTTCGGGCAAAAACGTTTCGCGAATTCCGCCGCGACCGCGAAATCGTTCGTCGCCGGACTGGCGCGGAAATCGAGGACGACCGCGTTCACTTTTTTAGTCGCGAAATTTTGCAAATTGGTGTCGAGCGAGTCGAGGTTCGCCTTGTTCAAAACCCCGAGACGAAGATAGCCGACGTGGCCGTCAAGGATCTCGGAGTAAAACGGCGTGGCCGCTTCCCCGGAGTCGGCGCTTGCGTTTGGAAGAAGGATCACGCCGCGCCCGAGCCGGGTGAGAATTCCTTCGAACGCCGCGCGACTCAGTTCCGTTTCGTTGAGGGCATCGGGCTTGATGTAATTGTTCTTCAGCAACTGGATCGCTTCCTTCAAATCGGCGGCATCCATCGAATCGATCAGAGCGCGCGTCGTCGGCGTGGCGGAAGGCTCCGGCGCTGCGGACGGGGAAGGCGAGGTCTTGGCGGGTACTTGCGCGAAGCAATTCGCCGCCGCACTCCAGCAGCACAGACCGGCGATCAGGAAGGAAAAGGAGCGCGACATCAGTGGCTCAGTTTATCGAGCGGCCGCGCTCAGAGCAATGTCGCGGCGATAATGGCAGCCCTCAAAGTTGATTTGCGAAACAACTTCGTAAGCGCGATCGCGCGCCGCCGCGATCGTTTCGCCCAGCGCCGTGACCGCGAGCACGCGGCCGCCGCTCGTCACGATCTCGCCATTTTGTCGACGGGTCCCGGCGTGGAAAATTTGCACGTCCTCCGAGGCAGCAGGCTCCAAGCCGGAAATCGGTTTGCCGACATCATACTTTTCGGGATAACCGCCGGAAGCCATCACGATTGTTACGGCCGGCCGCGGGTCCCACTCGACGTTCACGCTCTCCAGCCTGGCATCGATAGTCCTTTCCAGCAGCGGAAGCAGATCCGATTTCAGCCGTGGCAGGATCGCCTGCGTTTCGGGATCGCCGAACCGGCAATTGAACTCGAGAACACGCGGGCCATCGGCCGTCATCATCAATCCCGGGAAAAGCAGGCCGCGAAACGTGACGTTATTTTCGCGGAGACCATCGAGCAACGGCCGCATCACCTCGCCTTCGAAACGCGATTGCATTTCCGCGTCGAAGTTGTTCGCCGGACTGAATGCGCCCATCCCGCCGGTGTTTGGCCCGGCGTCGCCATCAAACGCGCGTTTGTGATCGCGCGCGCTCGCCAGCATCCGAAAATTTTCTCCGTCGACCAGCGCGTGCAACGAGCACTCCGTCCCGGCCAGGCATTCCTCGATCAAAAGCCGCCGCCCCGCCTCGCCGAACCGTCCTTCACTCATCATCGCGGTAACCGCAGTCTTTGCTTCTTCAACGTCCCTCGCGACGATCACACCCTTGCCGAGTGCCAGTCCGTCGGCCTTGATCACGATCGGGAAATGCGATTCCTCGAGGAAGGCAAAGGCCGCTTCCTGTTTCTCGAAAATCGCGGCACGCGCCGTCGGAATCTGTTTTGCCCGCATTAGTTCTTTTGCGAAAATTTTGGACGATTCCAGGCGCGCCGCGGATTTCGTCGGCCCAAAAATTCGCAGACCTTCGGTTTCGAAATGATCGGCAATTCCAGCCGCGAGCGGGTCGTCCGGTCCGACAACCGTCAACTCGATCTGGTTCTCTTTCGCGAAACGCGCCAATGCCGGCAGATCGCCCGCTTTTATCGCGACGTTCTCACCGAGTTGTTCGGTGCCGGCATTTCCCGGCGCGCAGAAAATCCGATCGACGCCGGAAGATTGCCGTAGTTTCCAAACAAGGGCGTGTTCGCGGCCACCGCTGCCGACGACGAGGATTTTCACGGGAACGCAGCGTCCTTGGGAAACGAGGTGAACGCAAGTTGCTCGCGCGCCGAAATGGCGATTGCTTCTGAATCAATGACTCGCGTCTTTCTCCTTTCGCCTGCCTTTGCCGGCGGCCGCCGTGCCCAAATGATCATGAGCGAACGCGCGCAGTTCGACCTCGCCCGGCGATTACGCAGCGAAAAGCCTCCGATGCTCGGCGAAGTCTTCACGTTTTTGAGCGGCCTCTATTTCCGAGGAAAACTCGCCTACGCGAATGCATTCGCGCCCTCGAGCCGCCGGCGTTCCTCGGTTCTCGTCATTACGCCGACGCGCGGCCTCGTTCCCGCAGCGAGCCCGATCGGTCTCGCGGACCTGCGTGAATTCGCCGGGGTCGACATCCACGAAAACGATCCGCGTTATCGCGCGCCGCTCGAGCGCGATGTGCGGCAGCTCGCGAAAAAATTACCGCCAGATGCTGAGATCGTTCTGCTCGGCAGCATCGCCACGGCGAAATACGTCGACATTCTTCTCGAACATTTCGGCCAACGTCTCTGCTTCCCCGCTGATTTCGTGGGGCGCGGCGACATGAGCCGCGGCGGATTACTCCTTCGCTGCGCGGTCGATCGCTGCGAGCTGAAATACATTTCCGTCGCCGGCGCCATCCGAAAAGGAAAGCGCCCGCCGAAGCTCGAGCCGCGAAGATATACGAAGAAATGACGAAATCCGGATGACGAATAACGAATTAATGACGAAGCCGGAAGTACCCGTCACTCCTTCGTCATTCGGGCATTCCTTCGTCATTCGTCATTCGTCATTCGTCATTCGCCCGGCATGAAACCACCAATCGCTCCCATGGAAGCACGTTCCGTCGATGCCATTCCCGCCGGCGCCGAGTGGCAATACGAGCCGAAGTGGGACGGCTTTCGCTGCATTGCGTTTCGCGACGGCGACAAAGTTTTCCTGCAATCGAAAGCGGGGCAGCCGCTGGCGCGTTACTTCCCGGACGTCGTTGAAGCGCTTCAGCGAATCCCGGCGAAACGCTTTGTTCTCGACGGCGAGCTTGCGATCCCGGTGAAGGGCGCGCTCGTCTTCGACGAATTGCAACTGCGGCTGCATCCAGCCGCCAGCCGCGTCCAAAAACTAGCTGCGGCCCATCCCGCTCTCTTCATCGTCTTCGATCTGCTGGCGGACACTTCGGGCAAATCGCTTCTTGCGTTGCCGTTCCGTGATCGTCGCAAGCAGCTCGAAGTTTTCTCGCGCGCGAATCTCAAAACGAAAAGTGCGGTCCGATTATCGCCCGCGACGACTGATCTGAAGCAGGCGAAAAAATGGTTCGACAAAACCGGCGGCGATCTTGACGGCGTTATCGCCAAGCTGCTCGACGCGCCCTATGCGTCTGGCGAACGGACCGCGGTGATGAAGATAAAACAAATTCGCACCGCCGATTGCGTGGTCGGCGGCTTCCGTTACGCATCCGGAGCCCGCGTCATCGGTTCATTGCTTCTTGGGCTTTACGACGATGATGGATTGCTCCATCACGTCGGTTTCACCTCCGCTTTCAAGGCGAGCGAATGCCGCGCGCTCACAAAAAAATTCGAAGCGCTGCGAAAGCCGCCCGGCTTTACCGGTAACGCGCCGGGCGGTCCCAGCCGTTGGAGGACAGAACGAACGGGCGAATGGGAACCGGTAAATCCGAAGATCGTCGTCGAAGTAACGTACGATCATTTCACCGGCGGCCGATTTCGTCATGGAACGAAGATTGTTCGTTACCGTCCCGACAAAGCGCCTCGCCAGTGCACGATGGATCAGGTCGAACACCGCGAGGGAAAATCGCTGGCGCTGCTTTAGACGTCGATTCGAAACCAAGGAACGGCGGTTTACAAACCGCCGAACGAAAACAGGGCGGTTTGGAAAGCGCCCCTCCTTGTTCCTGAAAAAAGCCCGTTGTTATTTTTCCGCGTTCAGCTCGAAATCGATTTTTACCTCGTAGTAACTCTTCTGCACCAATCCTTCTGGCAACGGGTCCACCTGGGTCACGCGTTTCGCGATGGCCGCGACCGATTCATCCATCACTACATTTCCTGACGGCTTTACGATCGTAAACTTCGAAACCCGCCCGTCCTTCTCGATCCGGATTTTTACGATCGTCGACATCTTTGCGCCCGTCGCGACGATGCTCTTCGGCTGTTCCCACGCTTTGTGAAAGCGATCGTGCAGCATCGTTCCATACCACGCGAATTCGGACGGCTGCGTAGTTCCGCCGCCCGAACCTTTGCTGGATTTGTCGGGCTTGTCGGAAGTTTGCGTCGCTGATGAGCTCGAATCCTTCTTCTCCGCCGTGGATTTCTTTTCGTCCTTTTTCTCGGACGGTTTTGGCGTTGCCTTCGGCTCCGCACTTTTCTTTGGTGTCGCCTTCGGAGTCGTTTTCGGCGTTGGCTTGGGAGAATCCTTCGGCGTCGGCGTGGGGCTTGGTTTCGGTCGCGGCGTCGAAGTCGGTGTCGGCGAAGGCAGCTGGATTTCGCTTTTTGCCATCGCGACGCTCGGCGCCGGTTTTGGTTTCTCGAACTCAACCGGAGCCGGAGATGGAGTAATCCGCGGTTCTGCTGCTGCCGACGCTTCGCTGTTCATCCAAACGACCGTCTGCAAAGTTGTCGGCACTGCCTCGCGACTCCCGCGCGCGAGAGCGAGAAGAACGACGAGATGAGCGACGGCGACCAGCGCAACGTTCCGCCAGAAGCGCGCGTCTCGTGGCATCACGGTTTCGCTTCCGCCTTCGTGGCGATGCCGACCTTGGTGATCTGGGCGCGCTGCAACGCGTCCATCAGCGAAATCAGCTTTTGGACCGGCAAGTCGCGATCGGGCCGGATGACGATCGCGACCTCAGGGTTGGCCCGCTTCAATTCCGTCAAACGCGTCACCAGCTCGGCCGCGGTCACGGTTTTGTCGTTGATCTTGATCGTCTCGCGCCGGTCGATTGAAATCGTCTGGACCTGTCCGGCTTTAACCGGCGCATTCGCAGCGCCACTCGAAGGAATGATGAGGTTAACGCTGTTTTCGAGCAGCGGCGTCGTGATCATGAAAATGATCAGCAACACAAACGCCAGATCGAGCAACGGCGTGATATTGATCTCCGAGACCGTCGAAAGATTATGCCGTTGCGAATAGCGCCTCATGGGGACGTTGCAGCGTTGAAAAATTGAAGCGTTAAAGCGGTGAGACGCCAGCGCGACCTGGTTGACGCTTCAACGCTCCAACGCTGTAACGCTTCAACCCTCATCTTCGCAGCTCCGTTTCCCGCACACTGTGATCCACGTATTTGTGTTCGAACTCGGACGCCAGCTCCGCCGCGAAATTATCCATCTCGACGATGATGCCGCGGATGCTCGTGACCAAAAAGTTGTAACCAAACATGGCGGGGATTGCGACGCAGAGCGCGGTCACGGTCGTGATGAGCGCGCCGGAAATGCCGGGCGCCATCGTCGTCAAGTTGGGCGAGCCGGCGACCGCGACGTCCGTGAACGTGTCCATCACGCCCCAGACCGTGCCGAGCAATCCGAGAAAAGGAGCGCCGCTGACCGCGGTTGCCAGAAGAATCATTTGCGACTCCAAACCGAGCGCGGTCTCGCCAACGGTACGCTCCATCGCGGCATTGACCGCGTGCATTTGGGCGGGCGCGATTTTGTCGGCGATTCCCAGCCGCGCCTTGAAGGTTTCGTCAACTTCCGCCGAGCCGAGCAACTGGAACGTCATCTCTTCGCAACCGGCGCGGTAGACGTTGAAGAGCGGCGCGCCAGGAAAACTGGCTCGGTTTTCGAAAAGCCGCAGCGGCTGGCGATCTTTCCGAAACGCCGCCCGGAATCGCGCCGTCTGTTTTTGCGCGAACCGCACCACGCGCAGCTTCGTGATCATGATCGACCAGCTAAAAATCGAAACGACCGCGAGGAGCGCGAGGACGATTTTTCCGGCGATAGTCGAGTGTTCGAACGCGAAGGGAAGACCGCCGGTCGCCAGGATGATCGGAAGTAGCATGTGCGCCAACTCGCGAAAGTAATACGAGAGTTTTCGCGAAAGGGAAAGGTGGATCCTGCGCTCTTCTGTAGCCGTCGCCCTGTGGGCGACGTGAGATTTCGGCCGCCAGAAACAATCGGCGAGCGCTTCGCACAGCGAAGCGGCTACAGAAACTATTTCAGCTTCCGCGGATAAGTCGGGTGGCGTCGCGCCACTACGATAAACCCGATGCCGATCACAACCGTGAAGAAGGAAAAGAATTGGCCGCGGGTAAACATGCCGACGAGCGGCGCGTCCGGTTCGCGAAAATTTTCCACGATGATCCGCAGGAGCGAGTAAACGATCAGGAACAGGCCGGTGATAAAGCCGTTTGGCGTGCGGAACCGCGTCCGGACAAACCAGAGAATCGCGAAGAGAACCACGCCTTCGAGCGCCGCCTCGTAAAGCTGGGAAGGATGACGCGGCGTGAGAATGCCGCGCAGGCAATCGGCGACCTGCGGATTGGTGTGGGCGTCGGCCATTAACTTTTCTGTCATCTCCGAGATCTGTTGCGGCCTGAGAGTTCCCGGATCGACATGCATGCATGCGGCTAGGGCACGATCGACTTCGGCTGCGTTGCCGGCATCGAGCAACTCCTTCGGGAATTGCACCGCCCACGAGACATTCGTGACGCGGCCATAGAGCTCGCCGTTGATGAAGTTCGCGCAGCGTCCCAGAAACAATCCGATCGGCGCGACGACGCACAGATTGTCGCCGGGATTGGTCCAGGGAAGTTTATGCCGGCGCGAGTAGATGAGCGTAAAGACCACGACGCCGATGATGCCGCCGTGACTGGACATCCCGCCTTCCCAGATCCGCAGAATCGAGAGCGGATCGCGCAGCATCTCGGGCTTGTAAAAAAGGACGTAGCCGAGCCGGCCGCCGACCATGACGCCAAAAAACGCGACCCAGGTTACGAAATCGCCGAGCGCGCTGATGGGCAGATCGAGATAGCCGCGTCGCGCAAGGACGCGCAAGAGCAGCCAGGCAAAAACAAAGGCGAGCACATACGCCATCCCGTACCAGCGCGGGCCGACGTTGCCGTAAATGCGGAAGATGAACGGATCGAGATTGTGCAGGTAATAGCCGAGCATCGGGCGACAAACGTAGCACAGGCATCTTGCCTGTGGGGACAATAGGCTTCCAGCCTGTTGCATCTTCCGGATCGGCAGGCGAGACGCCCGCCGGCCCCACAGGCAAGATGCCTGTGCTACAACTACGCCGCGCGCGAGGACACGCCGTTCTTCGGCCGCTTCGTCTTCAACACTTCGCGCAGAAATGGCGCCGTCCGGCTCTTCCGGCTCTTCGCAATTTCTTCCGGCGTCCCGGTCGCCACCACTTCGCCGCCCTCGGCTCCGGCCTCGGGTCCGATGTCCACGATGTAATCGGCTTCGCCCATGATGCTGAGGTTGTGCTCAATCACGATCACGGTGTGGCCTTCATCGACGAGACGGTGCAACACCTTCAGGAGCAACTCCACGTCGGCCATGTGCAGACCGATCGTTGGTTCTTCCAACAGATAGAGCGTCGACTTCGGTTTGCGCATTTTCCGGATGCGCTCGTTCTGGGCGCGGCCGATTCCGCGAGTCAATTCCGTCGCGAGCTTCAGCCGTTGCGCTTCGCCGCCGCTCAAAGTCGGACTCGGCTGACCGAGCTTCAGATATCCGAGGCCGGTATCGACGAGAAGCGATAACGGTCGCGCGATCTTCGGGTTTGCGGAAAAGAACGCCGCCGCCTGGTCGATGGTCATTTCCATCACGTCGCCGATGCTCTTTTCGTTGTAGAGAACTTCGAGCGTTTGCGCGTTGTAACGCCGGCCGCCGCAATCCTCACACGGCACATAACTGCTCGGGAGAAAGCTCATCTCCAGCTTGATCGCGCCCTGCCCGGCGCACATTTCGCAACGGCCGCCTTCGGTATTAAACGAAAACCGGCTCGGCGAATAACCGCGCATGCGCGAGACCGGCAACTGTCCGTAAAGCTTCCGGATCTCGTCGAAAACCTTGATGTAGGTCGCCGGCGTCGAGCGCGACGTTTTACCGATCGGCGACTGATCGACTTCGTAAACGGTCTCGAATGCTTCCGCGCCGGAAATCGGAGGGACATGCTTCTGCATGTCCTTGGACGCGCGGAAGCGCGTCCCTCCGAGCGCGTCCTTCACCGCCGGCAGGAGGACCGCGCCCATTAACGTCGATTTCCCCGACCCGGAAATGCCGGTAATGACGGAGAGACGTCCGACCGGAAAACGCACGTCCACATTTTTTAAATTGTTCGCGCGCGCGCCGCGGATCTCGACCCATTGCTCGACGTCGCCTAACGATCGCCGTTCCGTGCGCGTCGGATGGCACAGCGGATTTTTCAGGCAGCGGCCGGTCTGGGAGCCACCGTGCTTCTCGATATCCGCCAGCGTTCCCTGCACCACGACTTCTCCGCCGTGAATGCCCGCGCCCGGTCCCAAATCGATAATGTGATCGGCGCGGCGCATCGTTTCCTCGTCGTGCTCGACGATCACGAGCGAGTTCCCTTTTTGCCGCAACGCCGTGAGCGTTTCGAGCAGCCGCAGATTATCGCGGGGATGAAGGCCGATGGTCGGCTCGTCCAGAACGTAAAGAACGCCACGCAAATTCGAGCCGAGCTGCGCCGCCAGCCGAATCCGTTGCGATTCGCCGCCGCTCAACGTCTTCGCCGAACGTCCCAGCGCCAGATAACCCAGCCCCACGTTCTGCATGAACCGCAGCCGTTGTGAAATTTCCGGCACCAGATCGTCGGCGACCGTTTTGTCGTTCCCGCGGAAACGCAGTTTGCCGATAAGCTGCAGGGCTTCAGCGGCGGAGAGCGCGGTGAAGTTGTCGATCGTGTGGCCCTGCAGTCGCACATGCCGCGCAATTGGATTCAGGCGCGAGCCGTGACATGCCGGACATGGCACCGCTTCTTCCTCATCAATCCATTCCGATTCGCGTTCCGCGGCCAGCTCATTTTCAAGAACCGAATCGCCCGTGTCTTCCGTCCCAGTTTGTTTGTCGCGGTCCCAGATTTCCCCAAATCCGCCGCATTCTTCGCACGCGCCGTGAGGAGAGTTGAACGAGAACAGCCGCGGATCGAGTTCCTCGAAGGCGCGGCCGCACCCGGGACAACTCATCTCCGTGCTCATCACGGTGAGCCGGTGTTTCGAGTCGAGCAGATGCGCCGTGCCGCGGCCGATATCGAGTGCACGCTGAACGAGATTGCGCGCCTTCAGAATCCGTTTCGCATCGATCGCGCCGACCACAACATCGATTGTGTGTTCCTTGAAACGCTCGAGCTTTCGGAACTGCCCCACCGGAATCAGTTGGCCGTCGACGAAAAGCGTGTCGAACCCCTGGCGCTCCGCCCAGCGCGCTACGTCGGTGTGAAATCCCTTCCGCGCTTTCACGAGCGGCGCGAGCACTTTCAGCGGCCCACGCTTCACCGCCGTCTCGAGCTGGCGGACAATCGCGGCAACGCTCTGCTTCTCGACCGGCAAATCGCAGTCCGGACAAAATTGCGTCCCGGTTTTCGCAAACAGGAGCCGGAGAAAATGGTAAACCTCGGTGACCGTGGCGACGGTCGACTTGCCCCCGCCGCGCGTGACGCGTTGCTCGATGGCGACGCTCGGCGGCACGCCTTCCACGAGATCGACGTCCGGCTTTTCCAGTTGCTCCACGAACTGCCGTGCATACGGCGACATGCTGTCGAGAAATCGTCGTTGCCCTTCAGCGAAGAGGATGTCGAACGCGACTGTCGATTTGCCGGAGCCGCTCAAGCCCGTGATCACGACCATCTGGTCGCGCGGAATCGCAAGCGAGATGTCTTTCAGGTTATGCTCACGCGCACCGTGAATTTGGATGGCGCGGCCGGCGCCGTTTCTGGGGAGCGCACGCGCCTCGCGTGTTCCGTTCGGCGCCTCGCCGAACGGTTCTTCTGCGGCGCGCAATGCAAATTCGTTATCGTCATCAAAGTAAATGCCGCCAGAGGTTCGCGGCGTGGCGCCGCGAACAACACGCGAGGCGCGTGCGCTCCCCAGAATTCTGCTGAGATACCGCCCCGTATGCGATTCCTCTATCTTCGCCAGCTTTTCCGGCGTTGCCGCGGCGACGAGTTGTCCGCCCTCATCTCCCGCTTCCGGTCCGAGATCGATAATCCAATCCGCACATTTGATCACTTCCAGGTTGTGCTCGATCACGACAAGGGTGTTGCCGGCATCGACCAATCGCTGAAAGAGCCGCATCAAAATCGCGACGTCGTCGAAGTGCAATCCTGTCGTCGGCTCGTCGAAGATGAACAACTTTCCGGTCTTCGCGTTCCGCTCTCCCATCTCGGTCAGGTGCCGGACCAGTTTCAGCCGCTGCGATTCACCGCCGGAGAGGGTGTTGAGCGGCTGGCCCAGCCGGAGATAACCGAGCCCGACTTCATCGAGCACTTCGAGTTTGTCGCCGAGCGCTTTCGATTCGCCGATCTGGGCGAAGAATCGGATCGCTGCACTCACCGTCATTTCCAGGACGTCGTGAATCGATTTGCCGGAAACCTTCACGCGCAAGACGTGGGGCTGGAACCGGCGGCCTTCGCATTCGGCACAACGCACGTAGAGGTCGCTCAGGAATTGCATCTCGATCTTCTCGAAGCCGGTGCCACAACAGCGCTCGCAGCGCCCGCTCCCTGAGTTGAACGAGAAAGCGCTCGCGGTTAGTCCCTGCGCCATCGCCTCCGTCTGGGCGGCGAACATTTCCCGGACGCGATCGTAGAGGCCGAGGTAAAGGACCGGCGTCGAACGCGGAGTGCGCGCAAGCTGGGTCTGGTCGACCATTACCACTTCGCCGATCCGATGCGCGCCCGTCACTGATTTACATGCGCCCGGTTCCCCTGCCGAGCCGTAGCCTTGCGAAGGCTGGTGGTCGCTCGACTGGCCCTTGGCCAGCATCAAATGCCGGTAGAGCACGTCATGGATCAGGGTCGATTTCCCGGAACCGGAAACTCCGGTCACGCAGTTGAAAATCCCGAGCCGGATTTCAACGTCGAGATTCTTCAGATTGTGTGCGCGCGCGCCGGCGACCTTGATCGCGCTGGATGATTTTCGGCGCGATTTCGGAATGGGAATCGATTTTTTGTGAGCGAGGTAATCGCGCGTCAACGATTGGGGAGCGCACGCGCCTCGCGTGCTGGCAATGGCGCCCCCGCCATTGCGAACTTCGTCTGCGGAAGATTGTTTCGGCGAGGCGCCGAAACCAGCACGCGAGGCGCGTGCGCTCCCCAGAAAGAGATCCAACTCCCCGCTCCAAACCAACTCGCCGCCGTACTCGCCTCGACCTGGACCGATGTCGACGATGTTATCCGAGGCGCGGATGATCGCTTCTTCGTGTTCGACAACGAGCAACGTGTTGCCTTTATCGCGCAGATCGTGCATCACCCGCACGAGTTGGCCGACATCACGCGGATGCAGACCGACGCTCGGCTCGTCCATGACGAACAGCGTGTTCACGAGTGACGCGCCGAGACAGGTCGTCAGGTTCACCCGTTGCACTTCGCCGCCGCTCAGCGTGCGCGTCGACCGATCGAGCGTCAGATAACCGAGTCCGACTTCGCAAAGATAACGGAGCCGCGCCACGACTTCATTCCGCAACATCTCTGCGGTCGAGTCGTTCGGCGGCAAGGGCAGCTCGGCGAAAAGATTCCGCGCGTCGTTGATGGAGAGGAGCGCGACTTCCGGCAACGTCCGCGCAACTTCACGCGTCCCGTTTCGCGGCGGCGAAACAATCCGGTAATTCAACGTTTCAGGCTGAAAGCGACCACCTTTACATGACGGACAGGTCGTATACGCGCGATAGCGGCTGAGCAAAACCCGGACGTGCATTTTGTAGGTCTTGCTCTCGAGCCATTTGAAAAATCCGCGGACACCGTACCAGCGATCGTTCTCCGCCAATTCCTCGACGTCCGTGTCTTCATCGCGCGCTTCGCCGTTAATCACAAAATCCTGATCGGCCTTCGGCAGGTCTTCGAACGGAATCCGGACATCGATCTCGTTCCGCCCGCAGGCCCGCATCAGGTCCCGCTGCGATTCACCCATTTCTTCGCCGCGAAAAACGCGGACCGCGCCTTGCGCGATCGAAAGTGAGCGATCCGGAATCGCCTTGTTCAAATCGATTGCGATCGTCCGGCCAAAACCGCGGCACTCCGGACAGGCACCGAGAGGATTGTTGAAGCTGAACAGCCCGGGCGTGGGCGGACGGATATCGAGATCGCAATGGGCGCAGTGCCAGCCGGTGGAGAAGGGCAGTTCCTGGATTTTCGATTTTCGATTTTCGATTTTCGATTGCTCGGCAGACATCGCAATGACGTTGATCCTGTCCTTGCCGAAGCGGAGCGCGGTCTCGATTGCCTCGACAAGACGAGTGCGGTTCGCCTCGGAAATGGCGATTCGATCCTGGATGACCTGAACGCGGGCACCGAGACGTTTGATTTTTTTGTCGGAATCGACGCGGACGATTTCGTTGTCGATCCAGACTCGCAGATAACCCTGTTGCTGGATGAAATCGAAGAAGGCGCGTGGCTCCGTCTTTGGGGGGACCGCGACCCAAAACGTGATCAGGACATTTTGCCCGGACAATTCCTGGAAAACATGATCGGCGATTGATCGCGCCGTCTCGGGCCGGATTTCGCGGCCGCAATTCGGACAGAATGCGCGCGCGATCCGCGGCATGAGCAGCTTCAGGTAATCGTTGATCTCGGTCATCGTGCCGACGGTCGAGCGCGAACTTTTCACCGGGTTAGCTTGCTCGATGGCGATGGCGGGCGGGATGCCGCGGATTTCATCGACGCGCGGTTTGTCCATCCGGTCGAGGAATTGGCGCATGTACGGACTGAAGGTTTCGACGTAACGGCGCTGCCCCTCAGCGTAGATTGTGTCGAAGGCGAGACTCGATTTACCGCTCCCGCTCGGGCCCGTGATGACGGTTAATTTCCCCAGGGGCAGATCGAGATCGATCCCCTTGAGGTTGTTCTGGCGTGCGCCGCGAATCTCGACACAACCCGCCTCAGGCGGGTCAGGCGGCGCGGTGACGCAAGGTTTTTCGGCGGTCGTTGAACCCACCGGAGACTATCCGATTGCGCGGTCGCATTCGCAAATTTTCGACGAGAAACTCTGTCGATCCGGGCTTGTCTCAAGCGTTGACGCGCACTCCACGAATCTCTAGTCTCAACAAACGGAATGAAAGCGCATTCCGACGTCCCTATCCCCGAGGGCGAACTACAATGGCCGAGCCGCCATCGTCGTCGCGTAGCGATTTTTGCTTCGGTTCTTTCACTGACGGTCATCGGTCCTCTGGCCCGGGCAGACATTACAGAAGTGCCGCCGTTTACCGGGACGCAATCCGAAACTTTCGAAGAATTTCCGGTAGAGAAATTCGGCGGCTCAGAAATCTCAATTCTCCAAGGAACTGCCGTGATGTCTGGAACGCTCTTGGAAACGGACAGGTCTCATATGTTTCTGCTTTGTTACTTCTATGCGTATCCGACGGATGGAAATATCTTCATGGGCGCAGACTCGAGAGGCGCGGGCATAACGATTTCCTTCTCCCAGTCCATCTCGGCTTTCGGCGCCTATTGGGGGAATTTCCCTGGGCCTCCGAAGTACGAGAATTGCGGTGGCTCCGGTCTCAGCTTTTCGTTTACGGATGCCGGGGGAAACCTGGTCGGGACAATTTCCTATCCACCGGGCACTGGCGGTCTGCAGTGGCGCGGCTTTACCTTTAGTACGCCGGTAAAAACCATTCAGATCACCGGCGATTACCCGGTGACCGACGGGATGCAGGCAACGGTCGCTCCACCGAACTCCTCAGTCAGTCTTGTCAATATCTCTACGCGTCTACGCGTGGAAACAGGCGACAACGCGCTCATCGGTGGATTCATTATTGCGGGCACTCAGCCTAAGAAAATCCTGGTGCGCGCCATCGGGCCCTCGCTGCCTATTACAGGAACGTTAGCCAATCCCACGCTCGAGCTTCGTGATTCATCCGGGGCCCTGATTCGGTCCAACGATGATTGGCGCAGTGATCAGGAAACGGAAATCAATGCCACGGGCATCACGCCGAAGAGCGATTTGGAATCCGCCATTGTGGCGACATTGCCGGCCAACAAAGCCGGTTACACCGCGATCGTTCGCGGCGTGAACAATGGAACCGGGATCGGCCTGGTGGAAGCGTACGATCTGGATCGAACCGTTGACTCCAAATTCGCCAACATCTCGACGCGCGGACGCGTGCAAACCGATGACAATGCCTTGATCGCGGGAACGATCGTGCTCGGGCCGACCTCACAGAAGGTGCTGGTGCGAGCGATTGGTCCGTCATTAACAGTAGCGGAAAAATTGGCGGACCCGATCTTGGAATTGCGCGACCAGAACGGCGCATTGCTTCGATCGAATGACAACTGGCGTAGCGATCAGGAAGCGGAAATTATCGCCACCATATTACCTCCAAGCGACAACCTGGAGTCGGCGATCGTGGCGACATTGCCTGCTAATGGTGCGCGCTACACGGCGATCGTGCGCGGGGCGAACAACACGACGGGCGTCGCCGTGGTCGAAGTCTACGCCCTTAATTGAGCTGCGCTGATTAGCCGCGAAAACGCTTCGCGACTTTCTCGCGCTCAGCCAGCAGACGTTCCGGCATATCGGGCTTGAGCGTCTCGAAAAACTTTGCCTGGCCTTCCAACTCGGTTTTCCACTCCTCTGGCTTCACCGAGAGGAGTTCGCCGAGTTGCGAATCGTGGATGTGATCGGCGCCGACCAGCCCAAGCTCTTCCCGCCGCGGAATAGATCCGATTGGCGTTTCGTTGGCGTCCGCGCGGCCCTCGCATCGATCAATGATCCACTTCAACACGTGCATATTCTCGCCGAAGCCGGGCCAGAGGAATTTTCCGTTGCTGTCTTTGCGGAACCAGTTCACGTGGAAAATCAGCGGCGGATTTTTCAGGCGCGGGCCGATCTCGATCCAGTGCCGGAAATAATTCCCCATGCTGTAACCGCAGAACGGGAGCATCGCCATCGGATCGCGCCGGACCTGGCCGACGGCGCCGGTCGCGGCCGCGGTCGTTTCCGAGGCCATCGTCGCGCCCACGTAGACGCCATGGACCCAATCGAACGCCTGGAACACAAGCGGCATCGTATCGCTGCGACGTCCGCCGAAAATGATCGCGCTGATCGGAACGCCTTCGCCTTTCTCGACGTCGGGATCGAGCACGGGATTGTTGCGCATCGGAACGGCGAAGCGGCTGTTAGGATGCGCGGCTTTCTCCTTCGAATCGGGCGTCCAGTCGTTTCCTTTCCAATCGATCACGTGCGCCGGCGGCGCGCCGTCTTTGCCTTCCCACCAGACATCGCCGTCGTCAGTCAGCGCGACGTTCGTGAAGAGCGTATCGTGCTCGATCGATTTCATCGCGTTCGGGTTCGACTTGTAACTCGTCCCGGGGACCACGCCGAAATAACCGTTCTCCGGATTCACTGCGTAAAGCCGCCCGTCTTTCCCGATCTGCATCCACGCGATGTCGTCGCCGATCGTCGTCACCTTCCAGCCTTTGAAATGCGGCGGCGGAATCAGCATCGCGAAATTTGTCTTGCCGCATGCGCTCGGGAACGCGGCAGCGACGTAATGCTTCCGGCCATCGGGCGCTTCCACGCCGAGGATCAACATGTGCTCGGCGAGCCAGCCTTGTTTCCGCGCGAGATACGAACCGATCCGGAGCGCGAGACATTTCTTGCTCAACAAAACGTTACCGCCGTAACCGGAACCAATCGAGATGATCGCGTTGTCCTGCGGAAAATGGCAGATCCAGCGGCGCTCGGGATTTAGGTCGAGGAGCGAATGCACGCCGCGGTTCCATTCGCCTTTCGGATCGTCGCCGAGCCGCTTCACCGCGACGGTTCCCATTCGCGTCATAATCCGCATGCTCAAGACGACGTAGATCGAATCCGTGATCTCGAAGCCCACTTTCGTCAGCTTCGAATCCGGCGGTCCCATGATGTAGGGAATGACGAACATCGTCCGTCCCCGCATCGCGCCACCGAGCATCCCGTGCAGCTTCGAGTAAGTTTCGTCCGGGGCGGCCCAGTGGTTCGTCGGGCCGGCTTCTTCTTTCGTCGGAGTGCAGATCAAGGTGAATTGCTCGACCCTCGCGACGTCGTTCGGATTCGACCGGTGCAAATACGAGCCCGGCTTTTTTTCCTCATTTAATTTGAGGACCACCCCGAGCCGTTGCGCCTGTTCCAGCAGCCACCCGTTTTCCTTCTCCGAGCCGTCGCACCAGAAAATGTTTTCCGGCCCAGTCAGCTTCGCGACGTCCTGGACCCAGTCGAGCACGCTCTGGTTCGATGGCTTGGCGTCACCAATCCCCGCGGGCGGAGAAATGGCAGGCGCGAGATTATCCATGGAAATGCAACCTTGAGATTATGCGCGAAGCGCGTTGAGCGGATTGCCATTTTCGCCGCTTCGGAGAGTTGTCCAAGCAAATTTTCGCGGGCGCCCGCCGCTTGCACGAAATGCGGGCGCGCCGTTAATTGCGGCATGTTCGGAGTCACTGCCTCCGATAATCAACCCGTCGCCTGGATGGGGAAGTACCCGGTGCGCCTCGCCACGATTCTAGCCGGGGCCCATCTGCTCGGAATTTTTGCCTCGGTCATTTTCCCAAACGCGGGCGTAAACATTAGTCCGCTTGCTTTTTATCTTCCGACATTCCTGCGAGGCGCCCTTTGGCAGCCGCTAACTTGTACTTTCCTCAACGAAGTAAACTTCTTCTCCTTTTTTAACGTCCTGTTCATTTACTGGTCCGGGAGCGAAGTGGAGAAGTACCTCGGCCGCCGCCGACTTCTTCAGCTGATTGGCCTTCTCCTCCTGATTCCACCATTGGTGATTTCGATTTGGAGCATCTTTGGCGTGCAATGGATCTACGGTGGACCTTACGAATTTTCGATCGGTTTGTTCATCGCCTTCGCGACCCTTTATCCCAATGTCCAATGGTTTGGTTGGGTTCCGTTAAAGTGGCTGGCTTTCGTCGGAATCTTCTTCGGATCGCTCCAGCATCTGCCCAGGCATGAGTGGGGCAGCCTTTCCGTTCTGTGGGTCGTCTGTGCCGCCTCCTTTGGTTTCATCCGCTGGCTCCAAAGCGGCGTTTCGCTCGCGGAACTGGTCGGCAACGTCCAATTGTTCAAACCGAAACCGAAATTTCACATCGTCCAGCGCGAGGTGCCGCGCCGGAGCGCGGAGCCGGAGAACATTCACGAATCGATCGATCCGGTGCTCGAGAAAATTTCGAAGTACGGAATCAACAGTCTCACTGCATCAGAACGGCGGGCCCTCGACCGGGCACGGAATCGACTGCTGAAAAAGCAGTAAGCGCTGGAGCGACGCCGCTCTGTCGGCGGACCAACGCTTCGCCTGGCTAAATGTGTGTTTACGGCGACAGAGCGCCGTCGCTACAATTCGAGAGAGCCCTCGCGCATCAGCTCGACAAACTCTTCCCCGCTGGTCGCAGCCATCAGGGCATCCCGTCGCGTCTTGTTCTTCACCACGCGCGCGAGGGCGCCAACGCAAACCAGATAATCGGTCACCATCCGTTGCGGCACGCCGACCAAAAAAATGAGGCGCACTGGTTCGCTCGAATAACCGAACGGAATTCCCTGCTTGCTCCGGCCGATCCCCAACACAAGCCGGTCCACCAAATCGGTTCGCGCGTGGGGGAACGCGACCCCTTCGCCGGTGTTCGTCGAGCTCCGGCCCTCGCGTTCCATGACAGCATCCGCCAGTTTATAAAAATCCTGGACCAGCCCGTGATCGCGCAATCGCTCGACGATCTCGAGAATCGCTTCGGCAGCGGTTTGCTCCTTTAGTTCGAGCACCACCAGGTTCGGATCGAGAATTTCGGAAAGGCGCGCGGGCATGAGCGACGCTGCGTTTGATTGGATTGACGGACCAATGCGAGTTATCGAATTATCGGGGCACTCGTGGCAACTCAAAACAATCCCGCTGGCATGACCGACGAGGCGACGATCTCGTGGCAGAAGAGCCTTTACGATCCGGGCTATGTCAACGCGATGTCGCACTTTTACCGCGGCGAGCTGGGACGGATCATGGTCTGGCGGCAACGGCTCGATATCACGACGAACTGGGCCATCACCAGCAGCACCGCGATTATCACCATTGCGTTTTCGAACCGCGAGGTGCCGCACCTGATCTTCTTTTTCAATCTCGCGATCGTCTGGGTAATGCTCTGGATCGAAGCGCGGCGTTATCGTTTCTACGACGCGTTCCGCGCCCGGGTCCGCATGCTCGAAGCGCATTTTCTCGTGCCGATGGTGATGGAAAACCGCGATCTGCTTCAGGGCGAATGGAAGAAGCTGGTCTGTGAGGATCTCATCTTGCCATCGTTCAAGATCAGCCGGCTCGAAGCAGTCGGCCGTCGCTTGAAACGCAATTACATTTTCATCTTCATCCTCATCATGGTGGCTTGGGTGACGAAAATCTTCCTCCACGCCTCAATGACGCTCGACGGTCTGCCGGCCTTTTATCGGGCGTTGCGCGTCGGTCACATTCCATCGTGGCTGATCGCATTCATTTTCGCCGGCACGCTCATCAGCGTGGTGGCCATCACCATTTACGTCGGCAAAAAGACGACCGGCGAAGTTTCGGAATTTCGGACGCACCGGTCGCTGTGGAAGATCTAGAGCGAGCGGCGGCGAGTTTCGCGAAACTGTGCGAGATCGTAGCGAAACTCCGCGCCCCCGGCGGTTGCCCGTGGGACCGCGAGCAAACGAACGAATCGCTCCTGCCGCCGCTGATCGAAGAGGCGTACGAAGTCGCCGGCGCGGTGCACGCGCGTGATGATGCGAACCTGCGCGAGGAACTTGGGGACGTCATTCTGCTCGCCGTCATGCATGCGGAGATCGCGAACGAAGCGCGCCGCTTCAATATTGACGAAATTCTCCAGGAGGTGACGGCGAAACTCATCCGGCGCCATCCGCACGTGTTCGCCCAAAGCGACGTTAAGGATTCCGCCGGCGTCGTGAAACAATGGGAAGCGATCAAGCACGAGGAAAAGAGCGGCGGCGCACCCGCTCACTATCTGGCCAGCCTGCCGGCCGCGTTGCCGGCGCTGATGCGCGCGCAAAAGGCGCAAAAAAAGGCCGCGCGCGTGAATTTCGATTGGACCGAGTTGCGCGATGTCGTGGCGAAGGTCGACGAAGAGTTGGCGGAAACGAAGGAAGCGATTGCCACCAGCGATCCCGTCCGGATCGCGGATGAAATCGGCGATCTTCTCTTCGCCGTCGTAAATCTCGCGCGAAAGAGCGGGCTCGATGCCGAGGAAACTTTGCAGACGGCCACGAACAAATTCGTGTCGCGGTTTAATCGCGTTGAAGACGAGTTGCGGACGCGCGGAAAGAAGCTGGGCGAAGTCGGGCTCGAAGAACTGGATGAGATCTGGAACGAAATAAAATGACGAAGCACGAATGACGAAGGACAAAGGAATGACGAAACCCGAATCAGTTCGCTAAGACATCCATCTTGCTTCGACATTCGACATTCGACATTCGACATTCGTCATTTGCTGGTCATATTGCCCGTCCCAAATGAGCCTGGTGATTAACATTCTCCTCGGGATTTACGTGTTCATCGCGGTGTTGATGATTCTCGTGATCCTGATGCAACGCCCGAAAAGCGAAGGCCTGGGCGCGGCTTTTGGCGGCGGCGTCACGGAAAATATCTTCGGCGCCCAGACGACCAACGTCCTCACCAAGTTCACCGGCTGGCTGGCCGCGATCTTTTTCCTGCTGACGTTCGTTCTCTCGATCCTCTACGCGCGCAAGGCGAACACGCCGAGCAATCTTACCCGCGAATTGAGCCTGGGGCAGACACCGGCACCGGTCGCTTCGGCGACGCCAATCCCAGGCGCCTCCGTCGCCGGTTCGCCGACCGGTTCAGCAACTCCTGCGATAAGCCCAAATAATTCGCCGGCCGCCGTTGCTTCCGCGACGCTGAGTCCGGCGCCGACCACCTCGCGATCGGTCGCGCCGGCAGCCACCGCTCCAGCCGCCTCGCCGAAACCAAGCGCCGCCGCTTCAGTTTCCGCTTCGCCGAAACCCTAGTTCGCCCGACAGAATTACGGGACCGTTTCCGGCTTCGGGCCGCCGGCTTTTTCGTTCAAGGCCTGGGTAAATTCCTGAAGCCCGGAGACGATTTGGGGCGCTTTCGTTAGCACGGTGCTGGCGAGCTTTTCGGAATAATCCGGACGGCGTTGCGACATCTCGGACAGCGCCATCATCACCGCGAGCGCGTTGTTAATCGCGTGCTTGATCTCGCTGAATTTCTTCTGCAACTGGACCAATTCTTCGTGGGAAATGCTGCGGTCGTTTTCACTCATGATCGGCGCTTTCGGCTGGAGAAACGGAACGGTTATGCTTGACTGATAGGTTCGACATTTTTCGTCCGATGCCAGCGCAAACTATCCAGATCAGCGGAGCACGCCAGCACAATCTCAAGAATCTCCACGTCCGGATTCCGAGGGAAAAACTGGTCGTTATCACGGGCCTGAGCGGCTCGGGGAAGTCGTCGCTCGCCTTCGACACGCTCTATGCCGAAGGGCAACGCCGCTACGTGGAAAGCCTCTCCGCCTACGCCCGGCAGTTCCTCGATCAGATGGAAAAACCGGACGTCGATTTCATCGAAGGACTGTCGCCGGCGATCGCGATCGAACAAAGGAGCGCCGGGGCAAATCCCCGCTCGACCATCGCAACGACCACGGAAATTTACGATTATCTCCGTGTTCTGTTTTCGGCGGTCGGGCAGCCGCATGACCCGATCACGGGCCAGGCAATCCATCGGCAGACGCCGCAACAGATCGTAGATCAGATTCTCGCGTTCCCGGCCGAGACGAAAATTATTTTGCTCGCGCCGCTGGTGCAGAATCAGAAGGGCGAATTCCGCGACGTGATCGAAAAGGCGAAGCGGGAAGGGTTCGTCAGGGTTCGGATCGATGGCGAGATCATGGAGTTGGGAAAACCGGAACCGATCCGGCTAAAGAAGACGGAGAAACACACGATCGAGGCGGTCGTCGATCGGCTCGTGATCCGCGAGGGCGTGCGAACGCGGCTGGCGGATTCCGTGGAAACGGCCCTGCGCTGGGGCGGAAACCGGATCGTTGTACTGCGTGGTAGGGACGCCGCGCTGCGGCGTCCGGGAGCATCGGAGAGCCAGGACGATGACGGACGCCGCAGCGCGGCGTCCCTACCAGACGAATGGGAAATCGTCCGGTACACGACCGACTACGGGAACGCGGAGAGCAACTACTCGTTAGGCGAGCTGACCCCGAAACATTTTTCGTTCAACAGCCATCTCGGGGCGTGCCCGGCCTGTCATGGACTGGGGACGCAGCTGGTTTGCGACGCGGATTTGATGTCGGACCCCGAGAAGTCGTTGAAGGAAGGAGCGATGACGCCGTGGCGGCGCGGGACGAAGCCGATGCTGGCTTACTATCGCAATTTACAACGGGCGCTGGTGAAACACTTCGGGGTGGACGAAGCGATCCCGTTCGCGGAGTTGCCGGATAAATTCAAACAGGCGCTCTATTACGGAACGGGCAACGAGCCGATCCAGATTAACATAGGCGGTAACGGGAAATCGCCCAAGACGGCGCGGCCGTTCGAAGGACTCGTGCCGCAGATGGAACGGCTTTACGCGGAAACGGAAAGCGAGTTCACGCGAAATCGGATTCGCGCGTTCATGACGCGCGTCCCCTGCCAGACATGTCACGGCGCGCGGTTGAAACCGGAAATTCTGGCGGTGACGATCAACGATTCGAGCGGACGGGAATTGAACATTCATCAATTCAGCGAGCTAACGACCGACGCGGCGGCGGAATACATTCGGCGGCTCGGGTTGACCGATCAGCAGCGACAGATTGTGACCGACGTCGTTCGGGAAATCGACTCGCGGCTCCAGTTCCTGGTCGAAGTCGGGCTCAATTATCTTTCGCTCAATCGCGAGAGCGGCACACTTTCCGGCGGCGAAGCACAGCGAATCCGGCTGGCGACGCAGATCGGCTCCGGGCTGGCCGGAGTTCTTTACGTTCTGGACGAGCCGAGCATCGGATTGCATCAACGTGACAACTCGCGGCTGCTGACGACGCTTCGCAGACTGCGCGATCTCGGAAATTCCGTGATCGTCGTCGAGCACGACGAAGAAACCATCCGCGCCGCGGACCACATTCTCGATCTTGGGCCTGGGGCAGGTCCGCGGGGCGGCGAGATCGTCGCGCAAGGAACGCTCGCCGAAGTTTTGACGGCGAAGAATTCGCCGACGGCGGATTATCTTTCCGGCCGGGCCCGGATCGCGATTCCACGAGAACGCGCGAAACCACGCTCGACCCAAATCGGTGATGGCTGGCTGACGGTCGTCGGCGCGACGGAAAATAATTTAAAGAACGTGACGGCTTCGTTCCCGATCGGATTGCTCACCTGCGTGACCGGAGTTTCCGGCAGTGGGAAATCGACCCTCGTAGACGATATTTTGCGGCGCGCGCTTTTCCGGCATTTCTACAATTCGAAAGACAAACCGGGAGCGCATCGCGCTCTGCATGGCCTGGACCAGCTCGACAAGGCAATCGTGATCGACCAGAGCGCGATCGGCCGCACGCCGCGCTCGAATCCGGTCACTTACACCGGCGCGTTCACACCGATTCGCGAATTGTTCGCGCAACTACCCGCCGCGCGCGTCCGCGGATACGACGCCGGGCGCTTCAGCTTCAACGTCAAAGGGGGCCGCTGCGAAAACTGTGAGGGCGGCGGCCTGATCAAGATCGAGATGCATTTCTTGCCGGATGTTTACGTCGAGTGCGAGGTGTGCCGTGGGCAGCGTTACAATCGCGAGACGCTCGAGATCACTTACAAGGGAAAAAACATCGCCGACGTCCTGGACCTGACCGTTGATGAAGCCGCGCGCTTTTTCCGAAATGTTCCGTCGGTTTCCGACAAGCTCGTTGCGTTGCTCGATGTGGGTCTCGGTTATCTGCGGCTCGGCCAGGCCGGCACGACGCTTTCCGGCGGCGAAGCCCAACGAGTGAAACTCGCGACCGAACTGGCGAAACGCGCGACGGGCCGCACGATTTACATTCTCGACGAACCGACGACCGGTCTGCATTTCGCCGACATCGAGAAGCTGCTTCAGGTGTTGATGAAATTGCGCGACACCGGCAACACGCTGGTCGTGATCGAGCACAACCTGGAGATGATCAAGTGCGCGGACTGGATCATCGATCTCGGTCCGGAAGGTGGCGAGCGCGGAGGAAAAATCGTTGGGGCCGGAGCGCCGGAAGAAATTGCGGCGCTCCCGATTAGTTACACCGGCCAATATCTTAAACCGCTGTTGAAGCGATGACTTTAGTAAATCCGCCGGCCTTCAAATCTGGATTGCATATTGCGCGATTGGCCACGCTTTTCGTTTTACTGGCCGCGCCCGGTTTTGCGGAGACGACCCGCGAAAAAGAGATTCGCGCCCTCGTTGAAGTGAAGTTCAATCCGGATGGCCCAGGCGCGGCGATTCTCGTGTCACGAAATGGCGCGCCGCTGCATTTGGCGGGCTACGGACTGGCGAACGTAAAGGACAAGACGTCAATCACTCCTGATTCGCTCTTCGATCTCGCGTCCGTTTCGAAACAGATGACAGGAGTCGCCATTCTAACGCTGGTCGAACAGCAAAAACTCGTGCTCGACCGGCCCGTGCGCAATTACATCGAGGATTTCAAGGTGCCGATCAAAGGACGGGCCGTTACCGTCAACGATCTCCTCCACCATGTTTCCGGTCTCGCGGATTACACGAGCGACGATTGGGACGGAACCGATGAGGAATTCGCGGCCCTGACTAACGAGCGCCACGTCAAATGGCTCAATGGCACCAGGCCGCGGCGAGCGCCCGGAGTGAAGTACGAATACAACAACTCAGAATACGCGTTGCTCGCTTCGATCGTGGAAAAGATCAGCGGCCAGAGTTTCGCGCAGTACGCGCACGACCATCTCTTTCTGCCGGCCGGCATGAGCCACACATTTATTCTCGATGGCGCCACGCCGTTGCCCGCGGAAGCAGTGAAAGGGTACGCGACAAATTCTCGTGGAAAAACGAAGCGGTCATCGTCACCGACGGTGATCACCGGTGACGGCAGCGTCTACACTTCGGTGCGCGAGCTGCAACTGTGGGACAAAGCTCTGCGCGAGCACCGGATTATCAGCCGGCGCTCGCAGGAACTCGCGTGGACGAACGGTCGTTTCGACGACGGCCGCCCGATCCGGGACGAGGACGGCGATGGCTACGGTTTCGGCTGGGTGATCGAGAAGAAACAAAGCCGGGTTTCACACAGCGGAAGTTGGAACGGCACGGCGACTTATTTGCTTCTGGACTTGAGGAACGGATTTACGGTTGCCGTTCTCAGCAACGACGAAAAAGCCGACGTCAGCGCACTCGCGGAAGAAATCCTCGCGCTCTTTGTGGACGAATCTGACGACTAAGTAACAGCGCGGCGCTAAAGCGTCGTGTCCGCGAGATTCGATTTGTACTTAGTGTTGGTCTGCCGGTCGTTCAACTCGATGTAAACGTAGCTTGGGGGAATGGTTCCCTCTTCGTATGCGATCCAGATTTTGCCAAGATCGTCTGGCTTGCTCAGAGCGCAGAAACCGTAGATGCGCTTTCCGGTGCTATCGAAGAAGTCGACCCAGGTCCGCGATGCATTGGTGTTGAGGCCGCATGGCGGTAAAGCGGGCGCGGCAGCGAACATATCGGCCGGATACTCGGCCTTGTTCAGAACATCGTAACGAAGGCGGATGTAATTCTTGCCGCCGGTGGAAAACGGTTCCATCGAAGCGAGGTAAAGGATCGGCTTGGGGGGCGGGTTTGAATTACTTGGCGGTGGGGTTTGGGCAATCGTGACGCGATCTTCGGTCGGACTAAGCAGCGGATGAGGCGTGCCCTTCGGCACCTCTGGCACAGTCGCGGGAGCCGTTGGCGCGGTCGCGACAGGGGACGATCGTGGGGCTGGCGCAGGCGATTTCGCACCGACGAGGAGAACGGCGCCGAGGATGACGGCGAACAGTGATAACCACAGGGTACGGAACTTCATGGCGGGATCCTTTCCGGGGTGAAGGTTGGGGTTTGTTTGCCCGAGATTGCTCGAGACCGCCGTTTGCTGACAAGCTTTTTTCCGCCGCGAAGGCTCGCCGGTTATGGTGCCGGCGCGGCGGCGGCTGATTCCACGTCAGGAAAAAGACGAAAATATTGATCGAGCTTCGCGCTTTCAAAAATCATCTTCACTGCTTCGCGTGCGCCTGCGATCAGGAAGACGCCACCTTCGTGTTCGAGACTTTGCATGGCGCCGATCAGCACGGCGATGCCGGAGCTGTCAATGTACGGGACCTGGGAAAGATCGACGATAAGCCGCTTCGGTTTTTCGTCGTCGATAATCGCCCGAAGCGAGGCGCGCAATTCCGGCGAGACATGAAGGTCGACGGCGCCGCTGGGAGCAAAAACGCTGGATGTTGGACGTGCGGCCATTGATTTCGGCGAGCATGTCATTCTGGCGGGCTCAACGTCAATTACCGTCGCCGTTTTCCTCGCAAAAAAAAAGAAAGCGCCGGCCGTAAGAACACGGCCGGCGCTTTCTAACGAATGGTAAGAGCGGCGTCTAGGAACTCGCCTTCAGGCTGTTCACAATCGTTCCGACTTCCTTCTGGTGTTCCTTTTCCTTATTGGTCGAAACCCAGTAGGTGATGATGATCATCTTGTCCTTGATCGGAACGAACGTGATGCTGACGGCCGCGGGGCCGTCCTCATCTTTGCCCTGATAGAGAAGCTCGGTGGCGTCGAACGCCCCGGCCTTGAATTTGTTTTCCTTCTTGGTGGAATCATCGAGCGACACCTTGTGCTTCCCGAGCATTTCAATCGTGTCTTCGATCTCGCCCTGCATTCCTTTTTCGGTGCCGACTGCGACCACGGACATATAAACGGCGGTGTCTTCCGTCTGTCCCCAAATTCCGTTTTCAACGACTTTGGGGCTCCAGGAATCCGGCATGTCGATGGAAGCGATCGCAAAATCGTCGTTCGGGAGCTTGTAGGTTTTTGCGTCCACGGCGATGACGCCGAGGAAGGCGACGGCAATAAGTGTTAGAAGTGTTTTCATAGTTAGGTTGTAAGCGTCGAATTTAAAGCGCCATTGAGCGGCGGCAACACGATATCTTGCGAGTAAGCATGAGGTTGAACACCGATTTGGACACGTGGTTGCAAGACAAGTTCGCCGAGATGGGCGTCGCCCTCGGCAGGACCGCGCCGCTGCCCGGTCTTCGAATCGCTCCGTCGCTCGCGGAATGGGAGGCGAACTGTTTTCTTCGCGCGCTGGACGAGAATTTATTTCGCCTGAACGAGCGTGGCGAAGTCGAGGGTCCTCTCTTGCGCGGCGTCGAAGCCGACGGCGATTCGCGCCCGTACCGAATCTTTTCCGCGGAACCGCCACGGCTGCTGCGCGAAAATGTTTGCCAACTGGCAACCGCCTCCCGGCTCATCATCGAGCGCGGCTGGCTCCCGCGACACGTTTTTCTCGAGCCGGGGCGAGCACGACATCATTCCCATACGGACAACTTCGATCTGCTCGTGCGATCGCCAGAGGGAAAAATCTTTATCTGGGTCGAAGTCAGACGAGCCGCGGTCGAGCTGGAAAAATTGATCGCGGACTTGCGAGCCTGCTCCCGGCGCGGACCGCACGCCCATGAAGATTGCGGTTTCCCGCAGAACCATCCCCGTCACGAATTCTGCGTGGCAAACCAACCTTCGTATCTGTGGGCGGTCGCGCCCGATGGAGAAATTGCTTTCGCCGTGAACTGCAGCGGCGCCATTCTGGAACTGGAACCGTTGGCGTCGCTGCCGCCGCGCAGTCTCTTCGAGCTCGGCAAGGCCTAGCGCCTGCCCTGGACGCTGAGCTCCCAGCGATAACCGTCGAGATCGTGGAACCAAATTCCCATATGCGGTGAGCCCGACGCCTCCGGCCCGATCTCGTGCCCCGGATCTTCGAGCTCGATTTTTTCTTTGCGCAAATGGGCGAGCGCCTTTCGCAGCGCGGCCAGGCTGGGAAGATGAAACGACATGTGACCGAGGGTTGCGGGTGACGGCCGGCCTTTATGAAGCGCGATCGTCACGTTGTCGTTTCCGATCGCGATCCCGCCCTCGAATTCAAATTCCTTCTTTAATCCCAGCGCGCGCTTGAACCATTTCGCGCTTCGCTTCGGGCTCCGCACCGCCAGTCCAAAATGACCGACAACCCCGACCGTGAATGGAACCTTGTTGCTCATGTCACTGAAGAAAGCGCGGCAACCGTTTCACGGCAAATCGCGTGACCAGCGCCACCGCGACAAAGGCTCCCGCGGCCGTGGAATAAAAACTCTCACTTGAAATCGCGCCCATACCCATCGCAATCAGACACCCGGCGATGACCAGAACGATCGTGTACTGGCGAACCGTGGCGCGCCATTCGCGCAGCCGCAGGTCCGGATCGGGATCCCCACGACGCTGGAGAAGCGCTCGCCAGCGCAACGTCGCGAGCGCGGCAAAGACCATCGCAAAATCTCCAAAATAGAGAGTGAGCGCATCGCGGCCATTCGTGAAACGCAAATACATCTGGACCGCATAGGGAAGGATTGCGATTCCAAGAAGAAAGACAAAATTGATGACCACATCCGGGATCTGGGGGACGAAGTGGTGGCGGAAGATCCGGTAATGGGCGAGCCACAGGATGCAGATGATGGCGAACGTGATGATGAACGTGGCCCATCGCGTCGCTTCGAAGATGTGGGACGGATCTGCCGGAATGTCGAGCCGCGTAGCGAGCAGGGAAAGGCTGAAACCGAAAACCAAATCGCTGAATGCTTCAAGCCGATGGGTAAAGCGTTCGCCGAACATCGAGGGCGCGGTTGACATGCTTTCAGCAATATCACCGCTTACACTTGCGCGAAAATGAAACCGATCTGCAAAGCCTGCGGGACCCAATTTCCAGAATCAGCCGCGCTCCCGGTTTCCTGTCCAATCTGCTGCGATACCCGGCAGTTCGTCTCGAAGTTCGGCCAGGAATGGACGACGCTGGAACAACTGCGCCGCGGTCATCGCAATAGTTTTCGCCAATACGAACCGAACTTGATCGGCATCGGCACCGTCCCGGAATTTGCGATCGGGCAACGGGCCCTGTTCCTGCGAACGCCGCACGGCAATTTTCTTTGGGATTGCATTACGCTGATCGACGACGCGACCGTCGAATTGATTGCCGGCCTCGGCGGACTGCGCGGCATCGCAATTTCGCATCCGCATTATTACAGCGCGATGCTCGAGTGGAGCGCCGCGTTCGATAACGCTCCAATTTTCCTGCATGCCGCCGACCGGGAATGGGTGATGCGAATCGGGAATGCGATTCAGTTTTGGGAAGAAGCGCAACACGAGCTGGCGCCGGGCGTGATCTTGATTCATTGCGGCGGACATTTCGCCGGAGGCACGGTTCTACACTGGGCAGCGGCGGCGGAAGGTCGTGGCGGGCTTTTGAGCGGCGATATCTTGCAAATAGGTCCGGATGGAATGGTGAGCTTCATGTTTAGCTACCCGAACCTCATTCCGCTCCCAGCCAGAGCTGTGAAGAGAATCGCTCAAGCTATCGCGCCGTTTACCTACGAGCGAATTTATGGCGCGTGGTGGGAACGAGTCGTTGAGAGCGATGGCCAGGCGATCGTCGAAAAATCCGTCACCCGCTACGTCGAAGCTATCCAATAAAAAAAGGAGTTAGCCAGCCGCATCGAACGGCTGACTAACTCCAAGCTATCACTGACCGCAGCCGAAGCTGCGACCGATCGTCCGTTAGGGCGTAGGCGAAGGAGTGGGCGACGCCTTCTCCTTCTTGGTCGTCGTCTCTTTCTTAGTCGTGTCCTTCTTGGTCGTGTCGGTCGACTTCTTAGTAGTCGACGACTTCTTGGTGGTCGACGTCTTAGCTGGGGATTTTTCCGGCATCGTCGTCGACGTGCTTGTCTCAGTCTTGTTGGTGCAAGCGCCGATGAGGCCCGCGGCTAACAGAACGGTGAATGAATAAATAAGTGATCGTTTCATAGTTGGTTGGTTAAGCAGAGGTCCGAGAATGTGCGGTCGCTGCGGGGACTGCAAGCAATTATTTGAACCTAACGAAAAGACGGAAGAAGAGGTGATTGGGAATGGTTAAGACCAAGTCAGTTCATAGCCGAATCGAACCGGGCGACGGCCTCCGGATTCTTGCCGCGAGAGGAAGAGGCCGCGGGCTGCCGGCGGACCGATTCGATGTCTGGATGGCGAACCTCGGGCCGAGCGAACAACTGCGCGATGCACTCCTCGCCGGCAAGATGTCCTGGAGTGACTACCGCCGGCGTTACTTCAAGGAACTAATGGAAACCGGCGGGGTAGATGCGCGGAACGAGCGAATCAAAAACCACGGACAGAAATTCACCCTGCGTTTGCTTCAGCACCTGGCGAGGAAGCAGCCCATCACGCTGCTTTGTCATTGCGCGGAAGATGAGCGGCATTGTCATCGCCATCTCTTGAAGGCGCTCCTCGCGAAAAAAATCTAACGCCTTGATGCTGTCATCCTGAGCCTTGGCGAAGGATCTCTGACTATTTCCGCGCGGAGGAATCAGAGATCCTTCGCCAGGCTCAGGATGACAAATTAGACGGTCCGGGATGACAGATTAGCCGCGCGCGAGCTCCTCGTCGGTAAGAACGAGGCGTCCTGCGCGCCTGTCTTGCGCTAACGCATCCACGATTTCCGGAACGTCGTCCAGTTCCACGTGACCGTAAAAGAAATGATCCGGCTCAACCAGAATGCAGACGCCGCTCGAACATTGATCGAGACAGCTCGATTTGCAGGCGCGGGCGCCGACTCTGGCCAGGCCGCGAGCTTTTAGCTGTTCCTTCAGCGCCGCGCGGATTTCTTCCGAGCCGCGAGCGGCGCAACAACCTTTTGGGTCGTCGTCCGCGCGTCGATTCGTGCAGACAAAGAGGTAGCGTCGGCGCAGTGCCATTTCGTGCAATCAGCCGCCGCGATTCGGCGAAACTATTTCGAGTAAGTGCGCGAAGTCGACGTGCTCGTTGTACTCGGGGACGTGTTGTCCTGCGGCACAGAGGTGCAGGAGGTAAACAAACAACTGCCAGCCAAAACAAGGAGAGCGGAGATCAGGAATTTTTTCATAGGCTATGCGTTAGGCGTCGAGACTCTTCGCGCCTCAAAGAAACTGCAAGCCCTTAATCCCCCGGAGCCGGCGGTCACCCGCCGTGCTGTTATGTGTCGTCCTGCGGGACGCTCGTGGTCGCGTCGGGCTGGTCCTGCGGAACGCTTGTCGGATCGGATGTCCGAGCCCGGCCGGCAGCTTCTGATTCGGTCGCGTCCTCCTGCGGGACTGACGTATTCGGGTCGAGATTTTCGTTTGGAGTTGTCATACGGCCAGCGTGTCAGAGTGCCGGATCGATTGCAATGCTGGCTTTTGCCTCCGCGGGCCAGGATCAGTTAAGCTCGCTTCACGGTCTCATCCTACTTACAACAGTCGCAGGATGGACTGGCGCGGGTTCTTTGGCGAACTACAGCGGCGCAACGTTTACCGCGTTGCCGTCACCTACACGGTGGTGAGTTGGGTCCTGATCCAGATTGCCACCCAGGTCTTCCCCTTCTTCGAAATCCCAAGCTGGGCCGTGCGCGTGATCGTGCTCCTCCTGATCCTCGGATTTCCCGTTGCCCTACTCCTGGCGTGGGCCTTCGAGCTCACCCCCGAAGGGATCAAAAGGACAGAGGAGGTCCCGCTCCACGAATCGATCCGGCACCATACCGGACGCAAGCTGGTGGCCCTGGCCGCGGTCGCCGCCGCCGTCGCCCTGGCGCTTTTCCTGGTCCAATTCGCCCGGCATTCCTGGACCGCGAAGCAGGAATCCGCCCCCGCCGTTTCGTTTCAAGACATTCCCGACAAATCAATCGCGGTCCTGCCTTTCAACAACCTGAGCGGCGATCAGGAGAATGCGTTTTTCACCGACGGCATGCAGGAAGAAATTCTGGCCAACCTGGCGAAGGTGGCGGACTTGAAAGTCATCAGTCGAACCTCGGCGATGGTCTACAAGGCGGGCACTCCACGGAACGTGCGCGAGATCGGCCGGCAGCTCGGCGTGGCCCATCTCCTGGAAGGCAGCGTCCAGCGGACAAAGGATCGCGTCCGCGTCACCGCCCAATTGATCGATGCCCGCACCGACGATCATCAGTGGGCCGAACATTATGATCGGGGGATCGCCGACATATTTACCATCCAGACCGAGATTGCGCAGGCCATCGCGCGCCAGCTCGAGCTGAAGCTTTCCCCGCGGGAACAAGCCGCGATCGAACCCTCGACCCGCGACAGTCGCGCCTTCGATCTCTACCTGCGCGCGCGGGAATCGATAAAGACGCTTCGTGATACGGACGATTGGAAGGATACTTTGTTCCAGGCGGTTCGATTGCTCGATGAAGCGATTTCGCGCGATCCAAATTTCGCGCTGGCCTATTGCTGGAGGAGCAGAGCCCACGACAATATTTACTGGTATGGTTTCGATCGAACGCCGGCCCGGGTAGAGCTGGCCCAGGCCTCGGCCGAAAAGGCGCTCGCGCTCGTGCCCGATCTGGGGGAAGCGCACCTGGCCCGGGCGTTGGTTTATTACCATGGCAAACGCGATTACACCCGGGCGTTCGAGGAACTCGCCCTGGCCAGCCGCACCCTGCCGAACAACGTAGAGGTCTTTTACCTCGCCGGCACCATTGCGCGACGGCAGGGACGTTGGGACGACTCCGTTCGGAACCTCGAAAAAGCTTACGAAATCGATCCCTTGACCCCGAGGAACTTGTATGGGCTTTCGGTAGTCTACGATCTGTTGCGGCGCTACGATGATGAAGCCGCGCTCTTCGAGCGGGCTGCTGTCCTTAATCCGAGCACTCGCAATTATGCGCAACTGATCCACGCCCAGATTGAGCTGCAACGTGGCGACCTGAAAGCGGCGCGTTCTTTTTTGTCGTCGTTGCCGCCGGATTATGATCCGAACGGCCAGACCACTTGGACTCGGATCACGCTGGCGCTTTACGACCGAGATTTTGATGCAGCTGCCAAGTCGCTGGCGTCGTGGAAACAGGAAGAACTGATCGGGGGCGCCGGCAAGGCTTTTCCAGTCAGTTACTGGCAGGGCATAATCGCGCGGGCCAGCGCAGACAACACCAAGGCGGCCGAGGCGTTCATTCGCGCCCGCGTCGCGATCGCCTCGCAATTGGCGAAGCAACCGGACGATTCGTACCTGCTGGCCACGGTCGGCCTGGTCGATGCGGGACTTGCCCGTAAAGACGACGCTCTCAGCGAAGGCCGGCGCGCGGTTGCGCTGCGGCCGCTTTCGGAGGACGCGGTGGACGGCGCGGCGATGCTCTCTTCGCTCGCGATGATTTACGCGTGGGTGGGCGAGACCCGCAGCGCTTTGGATCAGCTCGAGTCTCTCGCCAAAATCCCGAACGGGCCCTATTTCGGCGCCCTCAAATACGATCCGGCGTGGGACGCCCTGCGAGGCGACGCTCGTTTCAACGCGATATTGAACGAGCTTCAGCCGCGCTCGAAACCGTAAGCGTAAGGCCCACCACCAGCCAGAGGGTCGCGTAAACGTACCAGAACGAAACGAACCCCGCGCCTTTCATCAGCGGGAAGACGAGTCCGGCGCCGACGGTGTTCACGGTCGCGTGAAAAAGCATCTGGCCAAAGACGCTGCCTTTGCTGCGATTAAAGAGCCAGGTTTGGATCAATGTTCCACCGAGGAGTGAAATCAGGAACGCGGGAATGATCGCGACCGGAAATTCATTTCCCATCAGCGGCAAATGCCACAGCGCCCAGATCGGCGCCAAAATCAGACTCGCGACCAACGGCGAATGCTTCTTTTGCAAACGCGGAAGCGCGAAGCCGCGCCACCCTGGTTCTTCGCCGAGCCCGATGAAGAGCAGGATGAATATGAATCGCTCCGGCAATTCGCGCGCCGCCGCCGCGGTGGGCAAGGCGATCGGCTGACCGAACCCCGCCATGATCGCCATCGCAGCTGCGCAAAGCAGAATCGGCAGGCCGAAAATGATCGCGTAGGACGAGAACCCGATTCGGGCTCGAACCATTCGGCCGAGCAAGGTGCGCATACCCGGGCGCCCGCCGGCGAGCCCGGTCACAATCAACGCCGCGATCAACGGTCCCAGCGGATTCGGTCCGGACGCGGTCCCGCGAACAAGCGCGATAATCCAAGGATACCAGGAGAAGAGGAAAGCGAGAACGAAGAAGGAGGCCAAAGCGTTCCGGGCAACGAACTCGCGGAATTTGCCCGCGCGAATCGCGGGAAGCGCGACGGTTTGGGTCGTTAGATCGTTAGTCATCTTGCCGGTGGGATGCGGCAGAACCGCGTGACGGATTCAAGAAAGCGTCGCAAAGTAAGTTTGTGAAGAACGAGGCGCTGGCGGAAAAATTCGGAGAGCTTTCCACGCCGCTGGTCCTGGATGCGGCGTTGCGTTTGAAAATTCCGTTCCGCATCGCGCCATTCGGCATAACAGCAATCATTCCCGGTCTGCGCGCCTCCGGTCGTGTTCTTCCCGCAAAACATTTCGGCAGCGTCGACGTTTTTCTCGAGGCGATGGAGGCCGCGCAAGCCGGTGACGTGTTCGTGATCGATAACGCCGGACGGCGCGACGAAGGTTGCATCGGCGACCTGACGGCGCTCGAAGCGCAGGCGTGCGGCCTGGCCGCGATCATCGTCTGGGGCACGCACCGCGACACGCCGGAACTGCGGCAAATCGGGTTCCCGATTTGGAGTTATGGCTCGTTCCCTTCCGGGCCCCAACGCCTCGATCCGCGAAGCGAGGATGCGTTGCGCTCCGCGCGCTTCGGCGATTTCGAAGTGGAAAATCGCGATGTCGTTTTCGCCGATGACGACGGCTGCGTCTTCATCGAGCACCAATCTGTCGAAGCGGTGCTCGAATCCGCCCGCGAAATCTGGCAGCGCGAACGCGCCCAGGCTGACGCGATCGGTTCCGGCAAAACATTGCGGACGCAATTGCGCTTCGCCGATTACCTCGCTAAACGCGCCGCCGACCCGAGCTACACGTTTCGCCAGCATCTCCGCAAACTCGGCGGCGCCATCGAAGAATAGCTTTCTGTAGCCGCGTCGCTGTGCGACGCGCCGCCTTAAGCGTTGCCGCAATCACCGCCCACAGGGCGGCGGCTACAGAAGCTCGCGAATTCGTTGGAAATCACATGCTCTACTGGGGTAAAACCATCGCGTGATCTCTGTCCCTCCGCTTCCCCGCTGACTCGATGGACGATCTCGACGCCATCGCGGAAGCAGTCGGCAAAGGACAATGCATTTTGTTTCTCGGCGCCGGTGTCCATTACGGTCCACCCGCGGGCACGGATCCGAAATATGCGGCCGCATATCCGGAAGAACGCCGGCCACCGCTTGGTCGTGCTCTTTCGGTCAAACTTGCGGACGAAAGCGAATACCTGAAGCGCTTTCCCGGTTGGGACGTTGGCGATCTCAAGCGCGTCGCGTGGCATTACGAAGACACCCTTTCGCGCAATCGCCTGATGAAACGGATCAAGGACGAAGTGCACGTGAACAAGATTGCGTCGCCGGTCGTGCGCGCCCTCGCGACCCTGGATTTTCCACTCGTCATGACGACGAATTTCGATCAGCTCTTCGAACAATCGCTTCGCGCCGCCGGCAAAGATCCGGAACTCTGCATCTATAGTCCGTCGGCGAAAAATCCCACCGAAGATCCGACCGACGATCCGACGCCGGCGAATCCGTTCGTCTGCAAATTGCACGGCGACGTGGACGAACCCGATTCAGCCGTGATCACGGACGAGGATTACATTCAGTTCGTCCTTCGCATGAGTGACAAAGCGCCGTTCCATCCCATCCCGGAAACGTTCCTCTATCGCTTCAAACGCTGGCCAACCCTTTTCGTCGGTTACAGCCTCATCGATTACAACCTGCGCCTTCTCTTCAAAGCGATGCGCGTGAATCTTGATCCCGCCCTGTTCCCCGAGACGTATTCGATCGACCCGAAGCCGGACCAGCTGATTGTCCGTTATTGGAGCGATCAGCGGCGCTACGTCCGTTTCGTGATGCAGGACGTCTGGTCGTTCGTGCCCACGCTCTACGAGCGGATCAAAAAAACGCCGATGCCGGTATGATCGCGCTTCCAAAACTCGCCTGGCCCCGCGAACCGTATCGCGGAATCGAGCAATTCCGTTTTATCGATCGCCCGATCTTTTTCGAACGGCGTGATGAAATCCGGCGGCTCATTCGCCTGGTCTCGATTTATCGAGGGACGCTGCTTTACGGCGAATCGGGCGTGGGAAAATCTTCCGTGATCAACGCCGGCTTCATTCCCGCCATGCTCGAGGAAGGATTTCTCCCGGAACGTTTGCGCGTCCAGCCGCAGCCGGACGGCGAGCTGGTCGTGGAACGCCTCGCGCTCAGCGACGAAGGCACGGCGCCGTTTTTGCCATCGCGTTTCGCGGCCGACGATGAAGCGAGGACGCGGCTTGTCTTCTCGACTTCAGATGTGCACGCGCGGCTCGGCGTCGAGCACTTTGGCGGTGCCCCGCTCCTGATCTTCGACCAGTTCGAGGAATTCATCACCCTGTTCGAGGAAGCTCCCGAGAACCGGGAAAAATTCGCGGAGGCGACCCAGGCGCAAAACACGCTCCTCGATTTTTTCCGCGACCTGCTCCGCGACGAGACGCTGCCGGTAAAACTGCTTTTCGTCTTTCGCGAAGATTATCTCGCGAAACTCTCCCGGCTCTTTGCGCTCGTGCCAAACCTGCGGGACCAGCACGTCCGCCTCACCTTTCCGGATTCCAGCGTCCTGAAGAAGCTGATCCGCGGCCCGTTTACGTCCGAGATTCCACCGGAACATTTCGGGCGCATCATTTCCGAGGAGCTGGCCAATAAGCTTTGCGCGGCGCTCGAGGAACGGAGCGAATCCGGCGCGATCAACCTCACCGAAGTCCAGATCGCGTGCCTCTCGCTCTGGCGCGATCCAAAAATGGAATCGCTTTTCGACGCCACGCCGAACCGGGCCGAAGTCGTCCAGCGCCTGCTCGAGGGTCATCTCACTGGTTCGCTCGATCGGCTTACGACAGGCCTGCGCGAGCCGGCAGTAGCCGTTCTCCGGCATCTCGTCACCAGCGCTGGAACCCGCAACATTGTTCTCGAAGCCGACCTGCTCGAGCGCCTGAACACGTGCGAAAAAATTCCCACCGCCACCGGCAAACGCGCGCTGTCCGAACTTACCGACCAGTCGCGTCTCGTCCGCCGGCAGCGGCGCAACGAAGCTTACTTCTACGACATCACGAGCGAGTTCCTCGTCCCGTGGATCCGGCGCCAGCGCGCCTTGAGCGATGCGCGCGCCAGCATGCGCAAATGGCGGAAACGAATCGCCATCGCCGGCAGCATCTTCCTGGCGGTCGCGGGAGCGATCGTTTACGTCGTGGCCGATCAGTGGCGGGAAACGCAGGAGAAGCTCAAAGACGAAACGAAGGAAAAGAACGCACAAAAAGTATTGCTCGAGCAAAAGGCCCTCGAATCGGTCGAGGCAAAAGAAGCCGGCGACTCCGCGTACGTGTCGCCCCCGGCGGATGGTCCCGTCCTCCGATTGCCCGAGGCCGATTCCTCCGACGCGGTCGAGTATAAGACCGATAAGACTTTCTCCGGACATAAGGGAACGGTCTGGCACGTCCGCTACGGCCCCGCCGATCCGCAGCGGGGGAATAGCAGAACGCTTATCACCGCCGGGCAGGACCGCACCGCGCGCGTCTGGGACCTGGTCGGCAAAAAAGATTTCCCGCTCACCGGCCATCGCGGGGAAGTGAATTTCGCGCTCCTGAATCCTAAGCCAGGCTGGGACCCGAATGCCTGGTTTGCCGCTACCGCGAGCGACGATACCAAGGCCGCGCTTTGGAAAGCAGCGGAACCGGCGAATCCGTTTTACCTGATCGGACACAAAAAGCAGGTGACCGGTCTCGCCTGGACCCGGGACGGAAACTGGCTCGCCACCACCAGCCGCGACGGGCAGGTCGGGATTTGGAATGTCGAACATGCGACCCATACCGCGGTGACGTTTCTCGAAGGCCACACCGACAGTGTTTGGATCCCCGACCTCGTTGAAACCCCGGAGAAGACCTGGCTCGTCACGCCGAGTGCCGACGGCACGGCACGGCTCTGGATTTTGCCGTCCGGCGAGAAAGCCAGATTCAGCAAGAACAAACCTGAGGACAGCGAAGTGCTCCGGCACGGCGCGCCCGTTCGCCGCGCGGCGATGGATTCGCAAGCGCGGTGGATCCTGACCGCGGGCGCCGACGGCTACGCGATCCTTTGGGACCGCCAGACCGGGGAACGACTCTGTCAGGTAAAGCACCAGGACGCGGTGCGCGATGTGGGCTTTCAGCCCGGCGGCACTCATTTCGTAACCGCAAGCGACGATAAGACCGCGCAAGTCTGGGATGCGCAAACGCGGCAAGGCATCGTGACTCTGACGGGTCACGATGCGGCCATTTTTTCTGCGCGGTTTACGCTCTACGGTCCGGGCGTGGTGACGGTGAGCTTGGATAACACGGCGCGGCTCTGGAATTACGAAACCAAGAAATGTGTCGCCATTCTCCGCGGTCATCGTGACGCCCTTTGGTCGATCAGGTTCTCGCCCAGCGGCACGAACTTCAGCACCACCAGCGGCGACGGCACCGCCAAGCTCTGGGACCTGAAGCGCATCCCCGGCGGCGAAGCGTTTCTTCCGCCGCCGTCGCCCGCTCAGCAATCGGCCAAATGAACTCCGACTTCCAATCTTCGTCTTCCTAATTTCTAATTTCTACTTCAAGGGCATTGCCAAGGTTCGCAGACCAACCCTTTCCTATAGCTTTCGCTCAGTCGGGGCGCGGTCCCAAGACAAACGGCGACAGAGCGCCGTAACTACAGCCAGGCAGCATTCGAAATGAGTTACAGGATCACATCACGCCGGTTAGCAGTTATTCACGCGCTGCCGGTCGCGAATGCAAGTGCCTCGCGGATCTGGCGGAGCGTCGCTGGCGGCACTTCGCCCAGCTTGCGCTCGAGTCGAGTTACAATCAGTGACGCGATGCCTTGCACATTTGCCACGCTCGTTTCCCGCAGAAAGGGAAGCTTCGGCAACTCTACTTCGTATTTGCTCTGCCGGTTTTGGGTCGCCAAGGGCACATAGATCACTAGTGCTCTCGGCGCTTCGGGATCATGCCGCGACACGATAACCCGGACGGGTTTTGGCGGCGAGGCCCAAATCAGCCAGCCACACTTCACCGGGACGGGGACTCATCAAGCTGGTCTAGCACCTCTTGCTCGGCTGCCCGGGAGCGCATCACATCAAGGGCATCGTTATCGGCTGCATCTATTACTTGAGACACGAGCGCGCGCACCTCCTGCGAGATTTCCGGTTTCCACTTGCCCAGCTTCGTGTCCAGCTTTTCCGCGATGGCGTCCAAGAATCCATCTTACTTCCGCCCGTCGTGTGGTGCAACCCGCATCCCAATCCTCCATCTTCCGCCTGCCACGCCGTAGCCTCGGCGTAGGCGGGTCCACTGCCTGCCACGCCGTAGCCCCTGGCTCGCCGTAGCTTTTGCAAAGGCGGCTTGGCGTAGGCGGGCCCTCCGTTTCCCATTGCCGGCCGCGCCCCGCTCCACTATCCTGCGAAGCATGCACCCTCCCATTCCGTCCTACCCCGATTCCGAGCTAGACGAATCTTTTTCGTCTAATTCTCGTTAGACCTTACACACTATGCTATTCGGCCCAATGACAGTACAGGATGCACAGGAGCACATTTGGAGATGTGCTGCGTTAGCGGCAGAGGCACGCGGTCTGAAAGGCTCAAGTTGGTACACGCCTGACGAAATCGCATCGCATCTGTCCAAGTTCCCGGACACCAAGGAACTATTCGAGAAGTTCCAGAGCGCTTATCTCGATTGGGCCGATCTAAACTATCGCACACACGATACCCGTCGCCGCGACGTATGCGATCCAGCAACCCTTGCGGATTTAAATGATCTTACTGGCAAGCGCGACCAAAGCAGAAATGAGCTTTTGGAGCATCTCCACGCGCTCAAGGTCTAACCATGCGATGCAGCGACTTGACTGGCACGCTCGGTTCCTCATTTTCCATGAAATTCCACCCCCAACCCGCGGCGACGCGCCACAAAGTTTACCCGCCGCGGCGGGCCAGCCGTCGCTCATCTTCTTCTCGTTAGGCCTCGGCCGCATGGACGATCTCACTATCTCGCGGTTCGCATCGGGCCTCGTTCTTCTCGCTATCATCGGCGGGGTTGTAGCGGCTATTCGGCGACGCTCGGAAGACGCGGCTATATATGTTCTCGGGGCCTTGGTCGTGGCGGGCGCCTTCTGGGCATCGTCTAAAGGGGGTATTGGCGGTTTCATCACGGGGCTCATTGGCTTCACATTTGCAGCGGTTTTCCTTTGGCTCATCAGCGGTATATTTACACCTCACGACTAGCATCAAATTATGCCGAAAAAGCGACCATTTACACGATCCGCCCACGATCATCTGACTACCTTGGGCAAGCGAGCGCACAGGGCACTCATCGACTTTCGCTGGGCCACCGCTGACTACTTCTCACAGTATGAGACGCTGCCTCATCGTTCGCAGCGGATCGTCGAGGAGTTTGGCGAAGTGCTCGAAGAGTTGAAGAGACTCACGCCGAAGTGACCGCCCAAACCTAACCATGCGATGGAGCGAACGGCGGACCGCCGTACGCTCTACATTTGAGATGACTTCCACACTTTCACTCCGAGCGACACGCGGTCTCGTCCGCCGTCGCTCATCTTGTTCTCGTTAGGCCCCCTACATGCATCGGCCGATAGCGTTTCTCATCTTCCTTGCCGCAAGCTGTTTGACCGCACAATCTGGCGAGGTGCCGCTGGAGCCGCAGATCCATACACACGGATTGGACCTGTCTGAGACTGAACGGCTTGGATTAGAGCAGAAAGCAGCAAGTGGGGACGCCAGCGCCGCGATGCGTGTTTGGGAGTATTACGCGATTGAACTTCACGATGGCCTCGCTGCTGAACCTTGGCTCTGCCGAGCGGCGGAACTTGGCGATGCAATAGCGCAGTGGAACCTTGGATATTCAATCAAAGAACACTTCGGTCTTTCTAGCCCACGCTTGCCCAAATGCGCTCGACAATTTGGTGATACTCCGAAAGCTGCGGTGAAGAAGCTTCTTGAAGCGTCGGCACGCAGTGTTGGCAGCGCATGCTTCGAACTCGCGTCTGCCTATGAAGACGGATATTTCGGCGAGCGAAATCGCGTGAAGGCTCGGGAGTACTTTGCGCAGGGCTCGAAGCTCAACGAGGAGATGTGCTGGGAAAAGCTCGCTGACTACTACCACCGTGGATTTGGCGGACCTCGCAATCAGGCTGAAGCGTACTACTGGATATCTCTCTACACGCGGTGCAACAGGCCAAATAACGTCATAGGTGAAAAGGCTTGGAAGAGGCGCGAAGAAATCGCTCAACAATTGTCCCTCGCAGACCTTGAATCCGTGTGGCAACGGATGGATACCTTCATTGAAAAATATACAGCGAGTAATTCTAGCGCCAGCTCAGATGCGAAGTTGTCCGACCTTTCGCCACACTTTCTTCCCGAGTTGCAAGCGCGCGAGCACGAACACCGACAGCGGCTCAAGACTCGATGAGCCTAACCATGCGATGGAGCGAACGGCGGACCGCTGCGCGCTCCACTTTTGAGGTGATTTCAACCCTTCCACTGCGAGCGACGCTCGCTCTCGTCCGCCGTCGCTCATCTTATTCTCGTTAGGTCCTCTGAGGCTATGATGCCATTGACCGAGGACGAACTGCATGAAGTCACTGCGCAGGTGGGTTTCGCGCTCTGGCAGACGCAAGTCGCCGAAGACACAGTCGGAGCCTATCTCGTATTCGTTCATCAAGCGACACCGGCCAAAGCTCGCACGGAAGTGGAGGCCATGTTTGCTAAGGCCGGTAAGAGCACGCTGGGACAACTCCTTCGCGCGATCGCGTCCACCGGAACGGCACCGCAGAACCTTGTGGACGCACTTGATGCGTTCGTCGACAAACGCAATTGGCTCGTCCATCACAGTCGGCGCGAGAGCCGCAAGGCGATGTACTCGGCCTCGGGGAGGGCGACCATTATTGCGCGGCTTGCAGCCATTGCCGACGAAGCATTAGATTTAGCCAAGGCTTTTCAGGCGTCTACCGAGACGCACTTGGAGACACTTGGTATCTCAAAAGAGCAGATCGATCGCGACACAGAGAAGCTACTAAATGAATGGTTCACGGGGACCTGACCAGACGATGGAGCTAACCGCTACCCGCAGTAGATCAAGGCGGAAGGATGAAATGAACTTGTGACTTGGACACAAGTTTATGATCCTTTGGGACATTGGTGGCTCTCGGCACTGGTGGCCGCCCTTCCCATCATTGTCTTGTTCACTTTGTTGGCCGGTCTGCGCGTCAAACCGCATTAGTCTGCTCTGGCGGGCGCGGCCACGGCGATGCTGGTGGCGATGTGGGTCTTCCACATGCCCGCTCGTCTCGCCGGGGAAAGTTTCCTCTACGGCGTGGCCACGGGCTTGATGAACATCGTGTGGATTGTGGTTGCCGCCGTCTACCTCTACGACATTTCGGTGAGCACAGGAGACTTCGAGATTATGAAGGCTTCCGTCGGGGGAATCTCCTCGGATCGCCGGCTGCAACTGCTGCTGGTGGCTTTCTGCTTTGGTGCATTCATCGAAGGCTGCGCGGGATTCGGATCGCCGGTGGCAATTGCCGGCGCGTTCATGATTGGTTTGGGGTTCAAACCGTTCCATGCCGCCGCGCTGAACCTCATCGCCAACACCGCGCCCGTCGCCTGGGGCGCGATCGGCACTCCCGTGCACATGCTGGCTGCCGTTACGGCGTTGCCGGAAGCCGACATGAACGCCATGATCGGGCGGATTCTTCCTATTACGGCGATCATCGTGCCGTTCTGGCTGGTGCGCGCGATGGTCGGATGGAAAGAAACTTTTGAAGTGCTGCCGGCAATTTTAGTGGTGGGCATTTCTTTTGCCTGCATGCAGTACTTCTGGTCGAATCACATGGACAGCAACCTGGTCGATATCACCGCCGGGCTGTTCTCGCTTCTTTGCACCGTGCTATTCCTGCTCTTCTGGAAGCCAAAGCGCATCTGGCGGTTCGCGGAAGACCCGGAAACAAACGCCCCGTCTGCGGAAAGCGGGAGCCGCTACACGAAGGGCCAAATCCTCAAGGCTTGGGTTCCGTTCCTGATCCTTTCTCTTTTCGTTTTTCTGTGGGGCTATAAGCCGGTAAAAGACTGGATGAACGTCCACACCACACCCTCCTGGGTGACGGCAGAAGGAAAGCCCAACGGAGGATGGAACACGCCGCTGCACCGCATGATTTCGCGGGATAAGCCGGTTGTTCCAAAACCGACGCCCGAAAACGCGAAGTTTCCCTTCATCTGGCTTTCGGCCACGGGCACGGGCTGTTTCCTGGCGGCCATCGTGGGAGGGTCGATTCGAGGAGTCGGCCCCATAAGACTGATACGGTTATTCGGGCATACGGTCTTTCGAATGCGATTCGCGGTGCTGGCGATTTCCGGCATGCTGGGTCTTGGATTTGTCACACGATACTCAGGAACCGACGCTGTCTTAGGTCTGGCGTTCACCCATACCGGCTGGTTCTTTCCGTTTTTCGGGACGTTTCTGGGATGGCTGGGCGTGGCGCTGACGGGCAGCGATACGTCATCGAACGCTCTGTTCGGCAGTCTACAGCGCATCACGGCGGAACAATTGCATTTGGATCCCATCCTGATGACCTCCGCCAACAGCGCCGGGGGCGTGATGGGCAAGATGGTGGACGCGCAATCGATTTGCGTGGCGACAGCGGCGACCAACCAGCTGGGCAACGAAGGCATTATTTTCCGCTTTGTGTTCTGGCATTCGATTGCGCTAGGCGCGATCGTGGGAATCATCGTGATGCTGTATGCCTACGTGTTCCCACAATTCGTGCCGCATGGGTTGAACTTCATTCACTGATGGAGCAAGCTGGTTCTGGCATTCCGGTGAATGAATCTTATGGAAGCGCGCATCCTTGAA